>Ga0335081_10001650_pt1 | contig 35624 bp, 30 predicted proteins | sample Lox_Sample_35_FD_206713 | JGI IMG/M metagenome (GOLD analysis project Ga0335081, IMG submission 206713) | Soil microbial communities from Loxahatchee National Wildlife Refuge, Florida, United States - Lox_Sample_3.5 | ecosystem: Environmental > Terrestrial > Soil > Wetlands | place: USA...
CTGCTGCGGGAGCCTACCGGCCCGCCGCCCAGAGAATGGCGTTGCGCACCAGGCGCTGATAATTCGGGTTGCGATGCGCCAAAGTGCCGTGGCCCAACTGAATGTAGACGACGCGTGCTTTCGGGTGGGTGCCCAACCATGCCAGCGGACCGTCGCTGGTTGGATTGTCGGTCGTCAGCAGGACCTGCACTTTCGGTGAGATCCACATTCCCTTATATGTCTCGTCCTCAATCACGAAATCGGTGAGGCCCTCGGTGACTGGATGTTTCTTTGTGATGGTTACGGGCACACGCTCCTCGTGCTTGTACGTCGAGGCAGGCATTTCGCCCTCGGGGTTGAGAAGATAGCGGCCGCCGACCACCTCTTCATACCACCACGGCCACGTCTGGTGATCGATGATGGCATGGTGAAGAACCACGACGCCTTTACCCGACTCCACGAAAGCCCGCAGATTGGTGCGCTTCTGCTCCTCCGGCATATTCGGAATCATGTCGTAGAGCACTAGGACGTCGGCGCGTTGGCGGAAGTCTTCACTGAACGCCAGGGGGTGGGGATTCACCGATGCGATGAAGCTCGCGTCGTCAAACAACGAATAAAACGACGGTGGATGCTCGTGTCCGCCAGTGACGATCAGAACTTTGACGGGCGGTTGGGCCAATACTGCTTCAGCCAGCAGGAACAAGAAGAGCAGCAAACGCATCACGCTCCTTAACCGAGATGCGCGAGGAGTTGCCGGATTTTGTCGGCATATTCGGGAGAGGGATTTTTCGCCAAGGCGCCTTCGAGAGTTGCTTTGGCTCGCTGCAAGTCGCCTTTCTGCAAAAGGGCCACGCCGAAATGATACGAGAAAACCGGATTATCCGGCTGCTTCTTCACCACACCATCCAAAACCTGAACCGCGCTAGCGGTCATGTTTCTCTTGACGTAAATCCAGCCGAGGGTGTCGACAAAGACGGGCTGTTCGGGGACTTTGCGAACGGCGCGCTGCGCCAGGCGGAGGGCCTCGTCCAGATTTCCGTTGGTTTCCACCATGGCGTAGGCCAGATTATTGAGCACGCGCGGGTCGTCGGGTTGCAGTTCCATGGCGTGGCGATATTGCTGGATGGCGGCATCCCTCCGGCCCAGGCCGTCCAGCGCCGCAGCCAGCATCAGCGTCGGCAATAACTCTCCCGGGAAGAGCTTCTGCACCTGTTCCAGCGTGGAAATATAACCGTTCGTATCGCCTTTCAGATGCAGCGCGTCGGCCAGCCGGAAATAGAAAGTCTTGTTCGACGGACTCATGGCGAGCAGAATCCGGTATTCAGCAATCGCGTGGTCGTAGTCTTGAGCTTGAATGGCGATGGCAGCCGCAAGTTCGTGGAGCAATGGATGCTTGGGAAATCTGGCGAGCTCCTTTTTCAGGATTTCGTTAGCCTTGTCCAACTGACCGCGCACCGAATATATGAGCGCAAAGCCGTACGTGGCACTATCGTCGCTGCCCAGACCCTGTAATTTTTTGAAAGCAGCCTCGGCTTTGGGATAGTCTTTCTGGTCGATCTCGAGCAGCCCCAGTTGCAGGTAGGCGGTTCGATTCTTCGGCGTGATCTGGAGGACATGCTGAAGCTCGGAGCGAGCATCAGCGTACCGGTGCATCTCGCGAAGCACCACGGCCTTCAGCAGCCTGGCTTGTGTGTTCTGCGTTTGCCTCGAGATGAGTTCGTCCGCCAGGCGGACGGCTTCCTCGAATTTGTGTTCGGCGAAAGCGACCTCTATGAGGCCAACGTGCGGCGGCAGGTAGTTATCCTCGAGCCGGATGGCTTGCCGAAACTCGGCCTTAGCCAACGCAAATTCACCGTTCCGCTGCCTGGCTTGGCCCAGAGCATAATGGAGTTTTGGGTCGTTGTTGTGCCTTTGTAGCAGCGCCTTGTAATCTTCCACTGCCGCCCGCACCAAATCGGATTGCCCGCTGTCCAGCCGAAGGCCCGCGCGCACCCGGAGCGCCTCTTCGTCCTGAGGCGCCCTTTTTAGAATCTCGTCGACCAGAGGCGCGGCCTGATCCTTGTTTCCTTGAACCACCAGCAGGTTGACGATTTTCTTTTGAAAGAGCACAGCCTGGTCGGGCGCGGCGCGAAGGCCCTGTTCGAACTGTTGTTTGGCTTGGTCCCAATGGGTGATGGAGCCATAGAAATCTCCGGCCGCCAAATGCGCCTGGACGGGGTGCTTGGAAGTCTCCAGCATCTTGTTGAGCAGATCAAGCGCCTGCGACTGCTTGCCTTCACTCCAATAGAAATGGGCAATCTGGCTGATGTAGGCCGGCTCATCGGGGTTGTTGGCTACCTTCAGTTTCAGAATGTCTTCCGCTTGGGCCGGCCGGTTGTGATTGGCATAGTGCCCGAAGAGGACATCGTATGCGGGCGCATAGTTCTTGTGGTCCTGAATGTACTGCCGGGCAACTTGTTCGGCAGCGGCTTCGCGCCGGTCCAGGAAAAGGCTATTGATCAGGCTGATGGCGACATCGGCCTGGTCGGGGCGCCGCTGGTGGGCTTGTTGGAAGTATTCGGCCGCCTCGGCGGGGCGAGACTCGAGGAGCGCCAGGTAGCCTTTCATGCGCAGCCCGGCAAAAGAGTTGGCATCTTTAGCCAGAAGTTCGTCAGAGATCTTGTGAATTACCTGGTATAGATTTTGCGGGCGTGCTGGATTTGCGATGTAGCCGGCCAGGCATAAATCGGCGTACGCGATTTTGAAATCCTCCCGGGCAGGAGACAGCTGCAGGGCACGGCCCAAAGCTTCGAACGCGGTTCGCGGGTTTTGGAGCTTCAGCTCGGTCAATCCAAGCCTGTAATATGCTTCAGCGAGCTTAGGATTCTGTTGAATCGCCCGGCGGTAATTTAGCGAAGCCTCGGAATGCTTGCCGGCGGCAGAGAGCTCATTTCCCTTTTGGAGGTAATGCTCGGCACTCTTGGAGCACGCACAGCTCAGAAAAACACTGAGCGCGACAACGGCCAGCGCCGCGCAACGGCGGCGAAGCATTCGAAGCGAGTTTGAACCGGAGGTGCTGGCTGGCGTTTTTCGCACGACGCGTACTAGGGATTCGTTCCAAATCCTGCGACGTAATTAAGACCGTTCACGTGGACAGCTTCTATCCATTATAAGAGTCCATCCGAAACTCCGCTGAACGAGACTTGATGGCATGGGGGAGTACGTCGGTACCAGTACCTGGCGAGGTTGCGCGGTAGTCCGCAGCACCAGCCTGCTTATACCAGCGTAAACTATTGATTCTGGCGGAGGAAGAGGGATTCGAAGCCCACGCCCCCGTTGATTCCGCACAAGTTATTTAAGAATCAATACGCTGGAGAAGCCCAAAACGCACCACCCGCGAAACTTCCGTACGTAATACGCACACGAATCTTTTGCGGGAGCCCGTTGCCAGGCTCCCATTCCATCAGTTCCAGTTCGCGTTTTCCCTCATCCACCGGATGAGGTCATTGTGGTCAATGCGCCAAGTTTCATGACGTCCCCTGCCGCATCCCGTATCAAGCTTCCACGCCCTCAACTTCTTGTGGTGAATCGCGCGTAGAATGCTATCGCGTTCACAACCGGCGATGGCCGCCGCTTCTTTCACTGACAGTTGCTTCCCAATAAGGGAATTCATCTCTAGCCTCCAAGATTGAACTCCCTGCCCTTGTCGGGACAATGGAAAGCCGACCAGTCAATCCTTCAAGAAGGTCTCTTGGCCGTTTACCCCTGCCCTTGCGGGCAGAGGCGGTGATATTATAACCCGAAATGCGGGAATACCGGCGCGTATCCCACCCTGGTACGCCAACAAAATCGCGCCGAGGCCCGCCCGCGCCAATCATCACAACGCCTTGCCCGTTGCCGGCCCATACCGCGTCTCACGACGAGGAGCCTGTGCTTGCCTCCATGCTCTCCGGCAACCCTCGCCATCTATCGTCGGTTCCACTAACCCTTCAGGACGGGGCCGCAAGAGAATACACCTATGAACGATAGGCTATCGCAAATGGTCACGAATAAAGTCCACCACTTTGCTATCGGTCTGGTCTTCCTCTTTGCCGCACTCTCTTTCTTTTACGCGCCCCCCATTCTCCAGCTCTGCGCTGCTCTCCTTGCCGTCATCTTCCTCGTCAGCAGTATCAATACTAAACCGCCTGAACCACTCCAGATCATCCCTCAGTACCACACCTGCAACGCTATCCTCAAAACCGGCAAGCGCGTCTCCGTTTCCTTCACGATCCATTGCCCATCAAACGGCGCGCCTGACGCTATTCGTTTCCATATTCCAAAGAGCATTATCGACGAGACCACCTCATACCTTTCGTCCTTGGATCATCTACCGCCTAAACTCGATGTTGAATACCACCTCGTGCTTTTCGCGAGGCGCATTGCACTAATTCATGATCTCTCGACTTTGAATGTCGTGATTACGAACATCATGGAAATCGATCAATCGCAACCGGGCGTCTTCATCGGCACTGAAATGTGAGGTTCGTTCTGCGCATATCCGCCATTATTATTGCCTTTTTCGTTCTCTTGATTGCACTTGTCCGTTTCGTATATCAGCTATTCCCGCAATTGGATACTGCAACCCATTCGAATCCTCCCCGTCATTACAGCCCCACAAGTATCTGCGACGACGCATGGAAGCACGACTACGATTACACTCAGAAAGACATTGATCACTTCGATATTGAACTTCACGACGGCTGCTTCTCAGCCATAATTTCCCTCCCCGAACGCTTCCGCCGTCAGTACTGGCATCAGCCCGTAAACCCCGACCAGAGCTGGTGGTTTGCAATCTGGTTCGTCGGAGGAAGACCACAAGGTCCATTCGGTCCAAATGCTGCTCCAGTCTTTGATCACGCCCCTATGCAATTTCGGCTTCAAGGACACGGCACCATCCGCTATTACACCAACGAGCCACCTCTGGGGCGGTCGTCGCAATGACTTCCTCCACGCGCCTCTATCTCCCCGACAACATCCGCCCAATGCACATCTACATTCCCGGCAAGACCCGCCACGGAAAAAGCACACTCCTTTTTTGGATGGCGTTACAAGATATTCAGCGGGGCCAGGGCGTCTGCGTCATGGACGCTAAGGGCGACCTCGTACAGAAGCTCATCCACTTCATCCCGAAAAATCGGGTGGAGGATACGCTGTACCTGGACATCCAAACGCCGGTGCCCCTGGACCTCATGGGCTACCTCAAAGAACCGCCAAAACTAGCGCTCTTAGAAAAACAAGCCATCATCGGCGAACTGAAATATCTCTTGATGAAGACCGTGGAGCCCCAGCACGCGCCCGTGATGACTCAGAATCTCACGGATGTCCTCTACACCCTCTTGAACGCGAACGAGAACACTGCCATCCCCCCATCGCGCAAGACGACCTTTCTTGACCTCTACTGGTTCTTGGAAAATCCAAGGCGGCGCGAGGAGGTGCTCTCCTACTGCACCGACCAGGACCTCCTTCGCCGCTGGCGCGACGACATGCCAAACCACTTGGAAATATCCCGCATCACTTCCCGCATGACGCCCTTCGTGCGCTCCGGGAGCTTGCGGGCCATCTTCGGCGCGCCGGAACCGAAGCTTAATATCACGAGCGTCATGAACGAGCGGAAGGTGCTCCTCGTAAACCTCGGCCCTTGCGACGAGATCCAGCGCGCCTACGGGACGCTCCTCATTTCCAAAATTCGGCAAGCCGCGTACCGTCGCGCCTACATACCGCCCTCCAAGCGCACTCCGTTCTACCTTTATTGTGACGAGTTTCAGGAGTTCCAGACCTCGGACTTTGACAAGATGCTCTCCATGGCGGGTGGCTTCGGCCTCTGCCTCACGCTCGCGCACCAGTTCACGGAGCAGCTTCAGCCGCCTATCCGCGAGTCCATCATGGGCAACGTTTCCACCTTCATCTGCTTCCGCGTCGGCCACCAGTCCGCAAATTGCCTCAAAGGCGAGATACCGAAACAGTACGCGGATTACTTGATCACGCTCCCCGTGGGACGCGTCCTTTACAGGGCGGCGGACGGCTCTACCCGGTTCATCACCACGCCGAACCCTCCTCTCTTCGCAGGACGCGACAGTTACGCAGATACCATCAGGAAGCGCACTTCAGAAATCTACGCCTGTAATACTCCGCAGGAATCGTATAGTCCTAGTAGTGAATCCAACGCCGCCGCTTCCGCGCCCGAAGAAACCACATCCCCAAAAGCGCTTCCGCCTCACAAACGCGCGTTTAGGCGTCCTTGAAGTCCTTGCGAATTTCTATATCGCAACAGCGAGACAGCTAAGCCGCCTCCGCGTATCCCGCACGCCTACCGAACATGACGATCGCCAGACGCGCCAGATCCTTCTCGACCTCATGCACGAAGGGTATGTGCGCCACCGCGACTGGAAGGTACGCGCATACGGACTCACGGCAAAGGGCGTCGCGGAAGCAAGCAGGCGGGAAATGAGCGACCCCTTGGAGCTCAGGATTGAGAAATCCATCGAAGTTATCCCCCACGAGCTGAAGCGCACCGAAACGCACGCCGCCATCGAAGCATTATGCGAGAAGAACGCATGGCCGCTCCGCTGGCAGAAGACAGATCTTTCTCGCACCATACACCCGGACGACCTCTTCGCCATCGCGAAATCTCCCGATTCCAACTACCTCTACATTCCTTTCGAGCTGGAAAACGAGAAGAAGACCCACGCGGCCCTCTACGCCAAAGCGAAAACCTATTTTGATTACCAAGACACCGACAAATGCTTTAGGGAGTGGGGCTACTTCCGGACGTTCAACCCTCTGTTCCAATTCGCCAATGAGGAGCGTATGATCAACTTCCTCGACTTCCTTACCGCAAAATGCAGGTGTATATACTATCGGGGCGAAATCCGGCACTCCTGCCTCCCGCACGGATTGAAGAAGCCCGCGATCACCACGAACACATTTTTGTTCACCTATGACGCCCTCGTTTATAACAATGTCGGCGGCAAGATCCTTTTCACGCCGGCCGACTACACCACACGCGCGTACTCGTTTGCGGACCTCTAACTAGCATCCACGCCGGCGCGAACCACAAAACACACCTGCGCAACCTGCGCAATCAGCCTATTTCCCTCGTTTCCTATCGTCCCTATCCTAAAGATGGTGGGGTTGTAAAGCGTCGCTGACGCAAAGGTCAATTCCGCCTGCGTATGAGGGGCAAGGACAAAAACACTAACCCACATGCAAGATGTAACTTTGCGAGAGAATATCCTCTCTCCGCACTACCGAGAGCAAGAAATCGGAGGTGCCCGCTACTTTGCCGGCTTGTCCTTGAACGAACTGGAGAAGTTAATCAAGCTAGGTTTCGTGGAACGCGGCCCTTGGAACTCCTGCGACGGTGTAGACGATATGTTCATTCCGTTTATGCGGCGGCATCCTGGCTTCACCGCTCATGGCTATGCCATCGCACCTCAGCGGAAGGACTGTCGCATCACCGTCGAGGGAGTCGAAAAGGAAGGCGCATCTACCCTAACCGAACTTGCCGACTTCGCCATAACCTTCAAGAACGCCGACGAAATGAACATAGACCCAGACCAGGACTGTTCCTATTTACGGTGCTGGTACGATTAGCAACCAAACAAAATCAATCGAGTAAATAAACTAAACCCCTTGCCCCGAACGCGCGAAGGAGAACAGATGACCGCCCGAGAACAAGCTGAACAATTGCGCACGCAAGCGATTGACCTCCTGCTTGCCGAACGCGCCCTTATCGACGAACAACTCTCGACCCTCGGACACGCTGCCGCCACCAACCCAGAAGCAAGAACGGCTGCCCGCAGATCGTGCGGCAAATGCGGCGAACACGGCCATACCTCACGGAAATGTCCGCGCGCTGAAGTCACACCGCCGAGCGCGTAAGCGCGGTGCACTTTTTCAATCCTCTGCGACAGAATTCTCCGCGTTGCCATCGCGATCCAACCTTGACATACTCTCCTCCCCCGGTACGATTACACGTAAAGCCGAACCCAGGACCCAAACACCTCACCCTTACGTGCCCATGCCGGCAAGAGACGGATTCCAACTTACCGACCGCGACATCGGTCTCCTGCATTACGCGTATGCGCTCCGCATCGCGACCATTGACCACTTCTCCGCGCTCTCCGGCCGCTCTGTCCGGGCGCTCTGGGGCAGGCTCCTCAAACTCAAAGAGCGCCGCTATCTCGTCACCGTTCGACGTTTCATGCAGAAACAGGTTTACGCGATCGGCGCTGAAGCCCTCCCGGTCTTAATCGAGCACGGAAACGCTCCGCGGAACCTCATGGAGAAGCGGCTCCGCCACCACGAGCTCTCCGACATCGGCATCCGCCATTCCCTCTTTATCGCCGATATCCACACGCGCATGCTCCTCCTCACGCGCTCAGGTTCTATCAAGCTCGCCCATTGGCAGGAAGGTTCTGGGCTTTGGGATTCGGTCGTCCCCAGCGCAGACGATCCGCCGATCCCGGTCCGCCCCGATGCCTATTTCGTCCTCAAACACAGTGAGCGACCGGAACGAAAGAACACATTTCATATCTTTTTGGAAGCGGATCGGTCGACTATGAGCCACGAGCGCATGGCAACGAAGATAGCCGGATACGTCGCCTACTACGAGCAGGAACGGCATATGCAGAAGTATCCTGACATGAGGGCGTTTCTGGTTGCCACCGTGACGCAGACGCGCGAGCGCGCGGACGAACTCCAGAAGGATCTCCATCCCCTAATCCCCCATGCAGCGTCGCGCGATGCGTACCTTTTCATTCCGTTCGAGGACCTCACGCTCGCCGCGCTCCTGCCCAAAGCGGCCGGCAGCGGCGGTTTGACAATTTCTGGCCGTCAGATAGTCTGAAGCTATGGCAGGCAAGGCAGCCCCAACAGCACAAGAGCGGATAGGCCGGGTTGGCCAGCGGCGCCAGGTCGTCATCCCAAGGGAGATCTTTGAGAACCTCGACATGCGCGAGGGTGATTTTGTGGCGGTTGCGCAACGCGGAGATGCGGTCCTTATTAAGCCGAGGAAACTGGTTGATCCCGACGACGTGCTCACACCGGAGGAAGGGGCACTCGTCAAAAAGGCCGAACGCGAGATGAAGCAGGGCAAATTTGTGGCCCTGACTCAACTCCACCGTGACTTGGCACGTAAAGGTTCACGACGGGGCCGCAAAACAACTTGAGGCGATTCCGCCGGATCGGCGCAAGCGCATTCTAAACGACATCGATGAACTTGCTGAGGACCCTTTTCGCGGTCTCGTAAAACCGCTACAAGGGAAAGAATACAAAGGCCGCTACCGCAAGGTATCTGGACGGTATCGCATCATCTTCAGACCCATTCATGCAACACACACCGTTGAGGTGTTGGTAGTCGTCCTGCGCAACGAGGGCACGTACCAGTAGCGCGGCCATGCAAGCTCCGAACCATCCCGAAGATCGTGAGAAGAAATTGAAAGGCCTGATCGCAGGAGAACGGGGCCGCGGCTTCGCGGAAATCATGCCGGCACCCCAGGAGTATCTCTTAAAGCTCAAGTCACTCGTGGCGCGCACGCGAAAACGTCGCCCGCAGCAACGCGCCAACAACGGACACTCATCTTCTTCTTGAATTCAGTGTCCTTCTTGCGCAGTTCCTCGTCCTCTGCTATGAATACGCCAACCGCCCATCCTGCGGCCTCGGCGGGGGAAATCCCGCTTTTGCGGCGAAGCATTTTGAGTTGCCGCGGTGACTCTTGGCAAGGAACCTCATCGCGCACTCGGCGGCAACGCTACATGCATGGCTTTCATCGGCCCGGTCCGCGGAAGAACGCTCCGGGCCGTAATGGTCTCGCGGCTTTCTTCGGCCGCCGACCATTGGATGAGCGGCCCTCTGCCCCCATGGCGCGCAAAATGCGCTCCATGGGGGACTCCAGGGGCGGGTCGATACTTCTCGGAATCCCGTAATCCCCAGAACTTCGTTCGACCGCATCAGGCACTGCCATTTATAATTTGTGGATGTCGCTCCACCCCGTGCCCATCGGCGTCAGCGAACACGCGTACCACCATGGCAGGCAGGTTCGCATCGTACCGGCCGCGCGCCGCCGGCATCTCGCGGTCTTTGGCGGGTCCGGTTCCGGCAAGAGCACCCTGTTTCGAAACATGCTCGCGGTGGACATCGCGGCCGGCCACGGCGTAACCGTGGTCGATCCCCACGGACAGCTCGTCGACGAGATTTTGGAGAACCACATCCCCCGGCATCGGACGAACGACATCATCTATTTCAATCCCAAGGACCGCGAGCGCGCCTTTGCGCTCAACATGCTCGACTGCCGGCGCAAGGAACAGCAGGGGCTCGTCGTCTCGAACGTCATCGGCATTTTCAAAAAACTGTGGTCTGAATCGTGGGGTCCGCGCATGGAGGATATCCTCCGCAATTCGCTCCACGCGCTCATCGAGCAGCCGCGGCCGGTATCCATCCTCGCACTCACAAAGCTTCTCACGGACTCCGCGTACCGCGGCAAAGCGCTTCACGACGTGCACAATCCGGCCGTACTCGATTTTTTCCACAACACGTTTGATCGATGGACACCCTCCCTCCGCGAGGAAGCCATCTCTCCGGTGCTCAACAAGTGCCGGGCATTCGCTACCGATCCCTTCCTGCGCGCCGTGATCGGCCAGGCACGGTCGAGTTTCGACCTCCGCTCGGCAATGGACGCGCGCAAAATTGTTTTGTGCGACCTCTCGAAGGGCGCCATCGGTGCGGACAACGCGATGCTGCTCGGATCGCTCATCGTCATGCAGGAGAAGCTCGCGGCCCTGTCGCGGAGCGACATTCCGGAATCCGAACGGGTGCCCCATCTTCTCTTCGCCGAGGAAGCGCAAAACTACATCGGAGACTTCGAATCCATCCTTTCTGAAACCAGGAAATTCAATTTGATATTGGCGATCGCGACGCAAGCCATCGAGAGCCTCAGCCGCGAGACGGCGACTGCCATCTTCACGAACGCGGCGAACCTCATCACGTTCCGGGTTTCGAGCACCGATGCCGAGCGGCTCAGGGATGAATTCACGATGGTGTTTCCCGGCGCCGTGATCCAGGACCTTCCCGACTACACCGCGTACGTCCGTACGCTCACGTGCGACGAGAAAGGCTGCTACCCGGCCGACGTGGAACGGGTGGTTACCTATCCCCCGTTCATGAAGACCCGAGACGCCGAATGGCGGAGCAAGATCGTGCGCACGAGCAACGAGCGGTACACGAAACCGCGCGCGGCGGTTGAAGCGAAGATTGCACAGTTTCTTCTGGGAGGAATAACAGAAACCCTACCGACATTCTCTCGCAGACGATAGCCGCGTTTGACACGACCCTTCGTAGCCATCGACAATGAAGGGTTTGAAGTCCTAAATTACTGTGAGACCCACCGCAACGACTCATAAGCATCTTGGTGGGCGGTTCAGCAGCCGACCGGTGATAGCGTCATGGATCTGAGGTTCACCTACGACACGTACCAGGATGTCCGGCATAATCTTTTTCTGTATTCGATTCCATCTCTTTTGATCGCAGGTTTTTTCGCCTTCTTCTGCGTGCTGCCCCCGGCGCATGAGAGGGCCGTCGTCGCAGTATTGGAAGCCATTTCGAATTCACAGCCGTGGAAGGGAATATTGGGGACCAGTTTTGGTGTGGTCGTCTTCGTCGCCGCTGCTTTCCTAATGACTGAGCTGTTCCAGATTCACGATCAATGTTATGACAAGTACATCATCAAATGGCGTCACCGTTACGCCACTGACTTTATCCTCCCCAGGTTGATTCAGCCATGGGCAAGCCGCACGAACTACCGTTTCTTTGACACCGCGGAGATATATACCCGCAATTTTCAGGAACAGCTTTATTACCCCTTTGTAGGTGATCGCGATTTAAAGATTCCAAAAAATAAGCTCGTTAGGTTCTACGAAGTCGTGACCGTATATTGGCTGACTCAGATCAACGAAATTGTGCTAGTGCTCCTGATTGCCGCAATCGTTGTATACCGATATGAAGGGCCTTTTGATCTTATCTACCGCACAGTGCTACTCAATGACTTTATCGCAGTTACTTGCGCATTTATATTGAATCGAGCATGGGTCCGGTCCAGCAGGGAAAAAGTACGGCGTTCGACAGAGGGCGAAATACAAGCCATTCATAATGATCCCACCCTACGGCAGGACTTGGAGCGCCGATTGGTCCGAATCTGTAGCGATTACTCGATCCCGTATGGCCGAGCGCCGCAAGATTGATATCCATCCTGAATACTCCGCACAGCGTCGGTCGCATCCTCCGAACCCCGCTCTCCGAGCGGTCCTTGAATTTATTCGGCGACTTCGGAGTAGCCGGCGAGGTTGGGGCAGAGTGGCTGATTTGGGATGCGGAAAGTTACGGCATTACACCCTTCTCCTTTCACGCGCTCAGGAACTGTTTCTCGTTGACACTCCCGAGCAGCTGTCTGCAACACACTTCGACGGAGGAGAGGAATACACGATTTTGGATGTTGCAAAATGTGCTCGAAGAAAGGGAAGAGTAGTCCATGCGACTTCGTTCAATGATTTTGCATCGGGGAACTTAGGTCTGGACTTGATCGTATGTGTTGCGGTGCTTGACGTCGTTCTTCCACGGGTACGGACCGAGCTGATCAAATCTGCCGCGGCGAACCTCGGTCCGTTAGGGTACTGTGCAATTATCGCACCGAGGAACGACTCGACCATCCTGAAACGATGCGGTGAAGCTAACGCTTATAGCGACGGGCACATCTTCTCTCATCACGGCGTACAAACATTTTTCCATAACTTCCGGAACCACACGCCGATCATTCGCGCGTGCGGGGATGCGGGACTGCGGCTTTTGAAGGATCTTTCCTGCTACCGGCAAGTTTGCCTTGTTTTTGGTAGACAACCCGGATCGGTCCGAGAGAGGAGCCAGAATTGCCGGTGAAAGTCGCCTCGTATCGTGCCCTGGTACGGATCACCAATGCGTTAACACGAAAAAGGGCGCCTGGGGACGAATGTCCGCAAGCGCCGGAGTTTATTACATGCTCGGAACCCAATCAAGAAGCCGGTGCAGCTCAGCCGCTGGAAGTTGATCGGGCTGCACTCCGTGCGGCAGATCCACCAGATGCGCTTGGTACACGACGCGTTGCAGCCGGTCCGCAATTCCTGCTGCAGCTTCCCTGCCGGCTTCATCGCCGTCAAGCATCACGACGATATGAGCAAAATGTTCTGCGAGGAGTTCCTCTTGCGCCTTGCTCATCGTGGAGCCCATAAGCGCGACGCAGTCCAGTCCGACTTGGGTTACCTTCAAGCAATCGAAGAAACCCTCCACAAGTACGACGGACAACTCCCCTCTCACGCGGTGCAGATTAAAGAGCTCCAGCGACTTATGGAAGCCTGTTGGAAATTTGTAGCGCGGTTCCGATCCGTCGATCGCTCTCCCCGCATATGCAACGAGAACGCCCTCCCGATTGTGGATCGGGATCACGATGCGGTCATGCATCGACCCCTTGCCCGGAAAAAATCCTACGCCGAATTTCAGGGCGGTCTCCTCGGTGAGTCCCCTCTCCTTCAGGTACGGATGTGTGTAATCAATTCTCTGCAGTTCGAACAAAAGCGGTTTGTTGGATTCACGCTCCCCTACCGCCACATTACTCATTTCTTTTGAAACCAGTTGCGGCTCCGCTTCCTTGCCCGCGGAAATCTCCGCGTGAGGTTCCTTGCCCACCGGTCCGCGCGACTCGCCCGCGGCCGGGACGAGAAACCACGTTTGTAATTTGATCGCCGCCTCGCGGACGGAACACCCTTCCATCGCGGCGACAAAATCGAGAACGTTCCCACCGACGCGGCCACGCGACTTGATGCACGACTGCGACTGGCACGCCCAGGCGCCGCCCGTTCCCTTGTTGAGGGTTGCCGTGAAACTCTCCCTGCTGTCTTTCGAGGTGTGCGCCGGCAAGGGGCACTTGCCCCGGAGCGTCGTCGCTCCCACCCGCCGCAGAGGGATGCCGTAGTGCTCCAGAACCATGTGCAGAGAGACGGTCTTTTTAATCTCGTCGAAGCTTACCCAGTCCATTGATTTGATCCTCCTTTCGAGTACCGGGTAAACCCTAAGGCGACTCCCGTGTTCTGTCAAATCGATTCATATCCACGATCGTATTTGTTTCTCGATTCACTCACCTTTGTCGGCTTAACCGCACTTGTCACGAAAAGGTGTAGTGTCAAAGTGCTACCGCACTTACGCTCTACAGACTCCGTACTTTGACGCTACAATCACCGCACTTACACGCTACAAACTCCGCATCTTGACGCTACGAATCCCGCAGTTTGACTCTACAAAAATGGCCGATAGGCCTGGTAAGTCAACGCCTGTGAATTGCCTAAGTATTTAACTCTGTATAGACTTAGTACAACATCAACAACACAAGTCCTGTTGCTGCTGAAATATTTTCAAAAAAAGAAATGGAGGTCAACCATCATGAGGCGCTAGAGGTCCACTCACCGGTCCCGGTCACGACGGGAGAGCAGGCGACGCTCGATATCATTCGCACCGAGACGGTCCTTTCCCGGCTCCCTGTGCACAACCTTGCGAAGAAGGGGAGCATCAGCATCCAGATCATAAAGAAGACCGCCGCCGGGGAAGTCGAGCTGCTCTGGAGGGTCTCTCCCAGCCGCGACTACGGGGAACCCCGGCAGCTCGCCTACAAACTCGACACCATCATCATCAACCAGCGGATCGATGAGGCCGGCAGGCCGCTGCCGAAAATGTTGCGCCTGGGCAGCTTGAATGATATTTGCGCGGAGTTAGGGCTCACCATCGATCACGGGACAAATGCAAAAAACCTTAGGAACGCATTTCTCCAGAACGCCCTTACTGGCATCACGGCTAAGTTCAACTATCGGGCAAACGACGGGACCGAACGCCGGCTCGAAGCCGGGTTCACCCGCTACAGCGTGATCTTCACCGGCGAGAAACTTCCGGACGGCCGAAAAGCGGATGCGGTCTACATCATCTTCAACGAGCCGTTTTGGGAAGTGCTCAACAATGCGCCGGTACGTCCCCTGGACCGCGCCTACATGAAAGAGCTTCCCCCGGCCGCGCAGCGGTTCTACGAGATCATCAGCCGGAAGATCTTCGCCGCGCTCAAGAACGACTACCCGCACGCCAAAATTTCATATTCCGAATACTGCACGTTTTCAGCGCAGCTCCGCCACTATGAGCGTCAACCGGTGCAAGACCAGATGGCGAAGGTGCTGCGCCACCACAAGAAATCCGGCTACATCACGGGAGTGAGGTACGCGCCAATTATCGACGCCGAGAACCGGCCCGACTGGATCATGTATCTTACGCCCGGGCCAAAAGCGTACGCGGAATTTGCTGTTGCTCATCGCAGGCGTAAGAGCGCCATGCCGAACACAGCGCCAATCGAAGCAGGGGAGCAGCAACTCAGGCGCCGCGGCTCCCCCACGCGTGTCCGTCTGCCCAAACATGAGCCGTTGCCCACGCCGCGGTCGTTTGATTCCCAGCTCGTAGCCGAATTCACGCGCCGCGGCATCACCGAGAAGAAGGCCCGCGACCTCCTCGCGCATCTAAAGCAGGGCCAGGACGCTTTGGCCCAGCTTGAACTGGGTGATCAGCACATCGCCAAAGACCCCGGCAAGTACACGAACCCCGCCGGCTTCTACGTCCATCTCGTCTCGGAGAATGCCCCGATTCCGGAAGGCTTCGAGACGAATGCCCGACGCATAGCCCGTGAGGCCGCAGAGCGTCGCGAAGAGGAAGCGCGCCGGGCGCAGCAGGAACTCGAAACGGAATATGAATGGTACTGCGACCGCGAGGTCGACCGCTTTATCGCCGCCCTTGATCCCACGGAAGTGGCCACCGTGTTGGAGGCGAAGCGGCAAGAGAATCGGAACAAGTACACCACCCCATGGATGATCGATCAGTTTGCGCAACAGGAAACAAGGCGCGAACTCCGGAAACGCGCGCCGCTCATGACCCTGGAGGAATTCAAAGCCCACCGTACCCAAGAACCCTCTTTACTTTTGCAACCAGTTCCCGACCTTCCTCCGGCCGACGCCGATCCTGCGGAGCCCGCAGCAGCCACTCCCGTGGCTGAAGAGGCAGTAATCGATCAAATCCCCAATAGCGCGGCGGATGCGCCGCCGCCGACCGCCGAGAGGGGAGATGCAGTTCAATCGGCACCGGAACCGGCAACGAATCCGGCAATTTCCGAACCGGCAATCGAACTCGTTGCCGCACCCCCACCGCAGGCGCCAGGCAACGAATCTATCGGACCTGCGCTCTTCTAGCCAAGCCATTGGTTCTACCGAACTGAACCGGGGACCGCCGATCGGCGCAATCAGAAGGCGGTTAGGGTATGGGGCAGGGTCTAGAGTCGTCCCCATACCCACCGAGAACTACCGCTCGGGTCGGAAGGCCCGTACTGATTGGGCGATTCGCCCATAACTGGCCCGCGCATGGTGGCCGACTTACCGCCGGCTGCCCCCATTTTCTGCTATCACCGCTCCGTTATCACTCCGGGATGACCGTCCTATCAGACGCTCACCAAAATGGGGGCAGCCGTCGCTAGCGCCCCGCCGCGCGGTCGCCCGAAGGGCGAAGCCGCTGGCGGCTACGGCTGACCGCCTCCGGGCCACCATGCGCGAGAACTGGCAACTAAGGTGATTCCGGCAAACCGGCAAATTTGCCGGTTTATAGGTTCCTTGCCGTGCGGTGATTGCCGCACACGTGCGAACTAGTTGCAGGAAAAAAGCGGGGGAGTGGGTCGGCGGAACGCCCCAACAAAACAGGCGGGCATGGCTGGCAGGGGAGCGTCCGTTTGCTTGACAGGCTCAATAGGCATGCTTTAATTCCCGCAGTTCCAGCCCTTACACAATCCAACATTCAGAAAGAGAGAAAAATGGAGACATCGACGCTTTGTTCCCAAACGGGGACCATCGACCGCCCGCAGCTCGCTCTGGTCCCGACGCCGCAAGGCACGGCGACCCACCGACCCATCCCGCATCATGAAGTAGTGAACGCCCTTCTCGAAACGCTAGGCTTCCGGCACATCGGGGTGGTTGCCGAAAAGTACGCCGTTTCCAAAGACGGCATGAAAATGTTCGGGGCGATCGACCTCGACACCGCGGAGCACGACTTCCGTTTTTCCGTCGCCATCAGAAACTCGCACGACAAGTCCATGCGCCTCGCGATGACCGTGGGCTACAAGGTTTTCGTCTGCGACAACATGGCGTTCTCCGGCGACTTCGAGCCGGTGCTCGCGAAGCACAGCAAGCACTTCAACCTCATTGAAGCGATCTCGGTGGGCGTCGACCAGATGCAAAGGAATTTTGCGCCGATGGTCCAACAGGTAGACCGGTGGCGGGACTCGCAACTGAGCGACGCCGCCGCGAAGCTCGTCATCTACCGCGCGTTCATCGAGGCCGACCTTGACATCCCGCACCACCTCGACCGCAAAGTCCACGACCACTATTTCAACCCGCGGCATCCTGAGTTCCAGCCGCGCACGATGTGGTCGCTCTCAAACGCGTTCACCTCCGCGTTCAAGGAGCTCGAACCCGTTCCGCAGTTCAGGGCAACGGCTAAGTTCAGCGAATTCCTGAAAGGGGTCGCCTGAACTGGATCGCTTCCATGAGAAATTCATTGAGCCCTCGGCAAGTGCGCCGGGGCTCTTTTTTGTCGGCTTTCGCCACAGATCGTAACGCTGGGCGCACGGTTCTAGTACCGCTAGGTGGCATAATTGGTTTTGATTTTTCCCTTGCCTCCACCACGGAAGCGCGTATAATTCAAATCAGCATTTTCCAAAGGAGCGCCACATTGCAGTGCACGGTTGTTCTGTCGGTTCTCGTTATCGTAACAGCTCCGGGTTCGCTTCTGGGGGCTGCCGATTACGCCGTTGCTAATGGCGCCATTCCTGCATCTCAGGTCGCCGATCCTCTGATTGTCGTTGGTGCTGGGTGGTTTGCCTCAATACAGGCCCCACCCGCGTTCTTTTGGGGTATCAATCCCGCTTTCGACACGGAGGGGGCCTTTACATTTACCAGTACCGGAACCACGCTTTTGAACGTCACAGATGACTTTTGTCCTGGCGATCAGTTCAGGATCTACGATTTTAGTGTGGCAATCGGTGACACGCCTCCCGTAGCAATTAGTTATTCTTGCCCAGAACTTGGACCAGCAGCTGCTTCGGTGACTTCGACATATAGTCATCGTACCTTTGTCCTTCGGCCAGGCAATCACTCCATCACCATTCAGACCATTACAAATCCATTTGGGGGCGGGCGTGGATATCTCCGCGTAGATCCGTTTAATGGCAGTGTCGATCTACTAGATCCTGTTTCGCAATTGATCGGTCCTTCGGGAACCGCCGTTCTTTCTGATCCCTCCGATCCAAGATTCAACCTGCCCACCCTAATCACGCGAAGTGGCGTTGCGGCCGACGGCGCAGCCGAACTTGTGATTCGTTTCAACGCTCCGCAGTCTGGCAGCGTATCTTTCTCGTTAGTTGATGTAAGCGGCAATACCTTGCCACCGGGCCAAGATTATGGATTACTAACCGACCTCATTGGCAACCCCATCAACAGCGCTATCACAATTCCCACAGTAACGAACGGTAGTGTAAGAGCATTTGCTCTCTACACCGCACCAAACCACTTTGCACGCGTCGCGCATCCTGAGGATCTTACGGCCGCTTCTCGTTATGTATATTTACAAGCGACTTTCTCAGCGGGGGGTAGTACCTATTCCTTACCGCCCGTACCAGTTACGGTAGTCCGTCCACCTATTGCACTAGTTCACGGTATCTGGAGCGATGAAAGTGCATGGAATAGCTTTCCCCTCCCGTCCTCAACGGCTTGCACCGACTCTGTTACACACTACGCATGCCGAATCGACTACAAGGACTACAACTCCTTGCATTTCGCTGTTATTGCGCCTTATGTCGGAAGCAGAATCCGCGACCGACTCGCCAATTTCCGGGCAACTCGAAATGTTGCGGCTCTTCAAATGGACGTGATCGCGCACAGTATGGGTGGCAACGTCATCCGGACCCTTCCCCTTTGCGGTACTGTCTTCAAGGACTGCGTATTTACATATCGCATTCCGACCAATATGGGGAAAGGTGATATTCATCAACTGCTTACCATCGGTACGCCGCACCTGGGGTCCCCCCTGGCTAATGACTTAATCGCCAATCTCTCAACCAAATGTTGCTGGCACTCATTCTGTCAAGGGAACTTGCAATCTCAATTTGATGACCGCATGCTGCCGATCGGCAATGGTGCAGTCGATGATCTCCAGCAAAATGGTGGAGCCATCAACGGTCTCAATAGTGTCGCTTCACTCTTTCCGATGTACTTCTATGTCGGTGTCGCAAGCAGCGCTGATGAAACTCTAATAAGCAGCAAGCAAGGCCTCATTCAGGCCGTCAATAACTGCGCCGCAAATATACTCCCATCAACGCCCCAAGGTATTTTTGGGAGCTCAAGCGATCTGATTGTGTCGACTAGTAGCCAGCGTAAGGGGCTGGCAGCTGGCCACACAGGAACGACAGATTCCTCAAGCTCAGTCGGCAACACCATTCACACTGCCGCGATCAATATCAACAGCCAGTCTGGTTACTCACAAGACGAGTTAACGTTTACGACGCTTGGCAACGACGTCCTTCAGCTGCTTGATACCGGAACTTTCATAATTCCATGAACCTTCTAGCGAGTGCTATTATTACTGTGATGCATCATCGATTGTGGGTGATCGCGATAATCACTGCGTCATTATCTGTTGTAGCAGGCTTTCTTGCAAACAAGCTCGAGGCACAGCCTGGACCGATTTTCACAGTCGTAACCCCCCAACAGGGTACCGTCTTCCATCCAGGCGACAGCGTGACAGTCGCGGTCAGTCCGTCAGTCGGTATCACGTTGGCGGTCGTCAACGTAACGTCACCTATTGGGAGCGCCACCGAAGAACCGGCGGTACCAGTACAGTTAACAATACCGGAGACGTTGGTAGGCTTTATTAAGATTCATATTGTGTGCGCCACACAAGCGGGTGCTGGGAGTGACGCATACGTGACCATTGACAGCGAGCCCGCCACACCGGCTCAGAACATTCTAGTGTCCCCGCAGTCCCTGTCATTAGCCGTACAAGGTACGAGCACCGTGTTTTCTAATTTGACAGTTGGCCGCCTAAGTGTCATAGCACAATACCCGGGCGAAAGTGACCTTGACCTCAGCCGCTCATCACTAACTACGTACATGTCCAGTAACCCAAGAGTTGCCACTGTAGATTTTTATGGGCATGTTACAGCGGTAGCCCCAGGCGTTGCGACAATCACCGTCAGCAATGAGGGTATTACCAACACGGCTACAGTTCAAGTTAATGTGTTTGAATTGCGCGGGGACCTGAATGGCGATGGGGATGTTGACCAGGATGATTTAAACATCTTGCTTAAAGCCCTCAATACGTCGGCTACGGGGCCAGGCGATCCGCGAGATCTGAACAGCGATGGTAAGATCGACGCTGTCGATGCCCGGATACTTACGAACTTGTGTTCTCGTCCCCGCTGTGCGACGAAATAGCGGGTTACTTAGGAGGCCCAGAAGAGATGCAAAGACAGGTGGTTGTCATTGGTGGTCTTGCGGTGGCCCTCACGTTTTGTCGCGCCGCCCTAGGTGACGTTATTTTGAGCTTGGACCCGTTATCGCAGGTGGCTGGTGTAGGTTCATCGGTGAATGTGGGCCTGGAGATCTCTGGGCTCGGGGGATTCACACCTCCCGCATTGGGTGCGTTTGATATCACCGTCGCGTTTGATCCTACTATTCTGCAGTTCGCCATGGGCGCCTTTGGTGATCCCATATTAGGCGATCAGCTCAACATTTCCGGTTTGGGTAGTATCAGCAGTGTCTCCTCCGGCCCTGGAAGCGTAGAGCTATTTGAACTCTCCTTGGATTCGATAGATGCCTTAAACAGTCTCCAGCCTGCCACCTTTACTCTGGCCACGCTAACCTTCAACACGACAAGTGCCGGAGCAAGTCCCCTCAATTTAAGCATCAATGCGCTGTCCGACGCCTATGGAGATGCGCTTTCTGCGCAAGTCCAGAATGGAGGAATAGGGGTGACTGCAGTGCCCGAGCCCACATCGCCCCTATTGGTTTGCACTGCGTTGATTTCCTTACTGCTCTTTGAAAGATTCTGCCGGTCGCGGTGGAATTCAGCCGCTCCTCGAGGGAAGCGCCGCGATATCCTGATGCGCCTTCGGCGATAAATTCCGCCAAATTGAAATACTGCGTGGGCGTTGTCACCTTCCACCCTAAAGTGCGACAACGGAAGACTGCGGTTATAGAAAGCCCCTGATTTTCGGGAGTGTGGATGCCAGGGATGCCGACAAGATGACGCTTCCCGTCTATACTTACGACAAAGGTCGCACTCCGAATCCGACACCTCAGGGATGCGCCCATCAAAATCCGATAACGATACTCCAACGCCCGACGACTCCACTGAGGACGGCGCACTCAACAAGTTCTTAGGCAGAATGCGTAGAGTCGGCGGCCGGCAGCTCCGAAGTATTAGCATGGCCGGAGTCGAGACCTAGCAGAGTCATCTGCGGAGCGGGTTCAGCCACGCCGGAGTTCAGGTCCCGCCATAGTTCCATCGCCGTTTCCGTTCGGTACTTCGCATGTCGTCGGAGTGCCTTTTCCAACGCGAAATTTAGCGGCGCTGGCAGCCCAAGAGCGATCGCACGCGGGCGGCCATCGAGAACCTCCTGACGCGTGAATTGCATCTGACGCGAACAGGCGAACTGGAGGAGTAGAAGTCCTGTTTGGTAGATGTCGATTCGATGGTCGACAGGCCCATACTCGGCTGGGTCAATTGCTTCGGGCGGCCGAATTGAATCGTTCAGTGTATTGAACGCATCGAGCTCGCTGAATACTTTACTGACCCCAAGGTCGGCTAGCTTAAAATGGATTGCCCCTGGGTCCTTGGGGCTCATTTCGTTTCGCACAAACGCCGTAAAGACGTTTCCACCGTGAATATCCTGGTGAGCGTACTGGTTCAGGTGCAGATAATGAACGGCCTGGAGTAGACATCTGGCTATCGGCATCAGCCACAATGAGCCATCGAATTGAGGAACGGAAAAGAGTTCCGCCACCGTGCAATGGCAACGCTCCGTGATGATATAGAACGTGTCCCTGAACTCAAACGCATCGTAAACATATGTGACGTTCGGGTGACGTAGGACCAGGAGCTTCTGAAACTCGGCCAAAGCTGATTCTCGAACTTCCTCATACGTTTCTATCGGCTTCAAGACCTTCGCCGCAAGCTCATTTCCCCAAACGTCAACGCAATGAAATGCAATGCCGAAATTTCCTTCCCCAATGCGATCACGGATTTCGTAAGTGTTTCCGGTGCCCTCACTCGTGATCTGCTCACCCAAAGTGGGCGGAATGAACCGGCGTTCCGGTTCGGGTGCCGACGTCCGGGCTTCTTCTGTCAACTCGTCCACAATACTCTCACCGGTTTTGTGTCTGGTAGCTGTTACATCTGGTAAGGCTGCTCGGAATAATCCTGCAGCAGGTGTGGCACGCCAAGTCGATTAGCGTTTAACGCCGTCTGTAAGTACTCGCCAGATAGGCTCTGGAAATCGAGTCCCTGCAACGATAAAAAGAACTTTCGGGCATTCTTCACAAGTTGTTCCAGCCTCGAAGTTCTCATGATTTCAACTGGTTCATTGAACCCCGCAGCCCGATTGACCTTCTTAGTCGGAATGATCATAACGCGCTTAACCTTGGCACCAGCATAGTTCCTCTTAAACCAAGCCGTCGCGTTGTTCATTTGTCCAGTCTCGTGCTTGTTGATGGACTCGCGATTAACATCAACTTCGCTCTTACACTCCACCAACAAATAATGATCGTCGGTTATCGCCCAAAGGTTGTCGGGTCCCTCCTTCCACTCCCTGTCTGGTCGCTGGCATTCGAATCCCAAGGCACCTCCCAAATTGTGAAAAGCCTGCTCGAATCGATCTGCATCCACGCCAAAAACCAGATCGGTTAAAGTGGCTTCCAATTTCAACACGAGCTCCGGATGGCTCCGACTCTGCCTGATCCACCGGGCCACATTTTCGACACGTTTTTGCTGAGTGAGAGAAATCTTAGTGATTTCCATGCCCTCTCTTGGTTTCAACAGGTAACGGTTCTGGCGATGGGCGGCGACCTGCATGGAATTCGATTGGATCTGATCGAATCGATGCGCGTAGCGGGCCATTTCCTGCAGGTACCAACCTTTTTCGGATGGATCTGTCGTATATCTGTCCACGAGCTCTTGAAGCACTTGAATTGCCCCAGTCCGATCTCCTGCCTGAAACTTCTCTTCGGCAGTCAATTCAGTCGAATGCAACCGCAGAAGGTCGGGATTGATTGGCGAGGAGTGGACCACCGCATCCATGCGGGAAACGTAGAACTTTTTCCAGCCTTCATCCCGCTTGAGACATTGTGCGATCAATCCGTCCAGAATGCTTAGTGCTTCGCGCGGCTTCTTGGATTTCGCTTCGTCTTCCTTGGCGTACCCCGCTACGTCCAGGCCTATTTCAATCTGAGCGCGAGTCTGGGAGGAAAAATACTGTGCGGTTTCCGTGGAACGGACCATCTTAACCAGTTCGGGGCCAATTATAACCACAACGCAGTAATCCTTTTCCCCCCTAACTGCTCGCCCCAGGCCTTGCTCAATGATGCGTGCCAATTTTGCCTTTGTCACGACACTTTCGCCGCGACAACTTTCGGTGTAACGGTCAATCAACTCTTCGGCAAATGGAAGGGAGTCTAAGACGAGTATTCTGCAAGAGTCATCTGGCAGATCTATGCCATCATACCGGTTTGCAAATACGACGGTCTCCTCAAACTTCCCACCGATAAGGCCAGCAACACATCTCTCTATCGATTCTTTCTTGACGATGAGGGCCTTCCCAGCTTGCCAATCCCGTGTATTGCGGAAGCTCGGCACTAAAACTACCACTCCATATTTCCGTTTGGGGTCCGGCTCTGCGGCCATTTGAACGATGTTTGATCGGTCCAAAGTGGTGTCTATGAGCGATGGGATGAGCATCATCTTCTCCCCCGACCATTTCTCGGCGTCGTACGTGAGGGGCTTCGTTATGCACACCTCGTTTAGGCGAAGACCTTTGATGAGGAATGAGTCGTTGGTAACCGTTGCGGACATGAACACGCGGAATTTCGCTCTGTCATACGAACCGAACATGAAAAGCGGTGGCAGGTATGGCGCAACCTCCAGACTTTCTCCAGAAATCACACAGAGACAATCTCGCAAGATATCCTTGATCAGCGGCCAAACAAACTTAATTTCATCGGTGTCCGTGTATTTGGCGAGAATACGGGCTATGCCGGTGTGCTTGGAATCCCAATCCCAGTAGGGCACAGGAAGAAAGGAGTTATAGCTGTGCCGTTCGATATCGGCATACGTGCCGGCTCCTTGCGTCTGTAGCTCAGAGCCAAAGAGCGCAAGGATCTCGGGGTACGCCGAATGGGTTCGAGGAAGAGTAAGTTTAGTGGCTTGTCGAATGGCATCTATGCAGGCGTGGGAATCGTCCATTAGGAGCACACCCACTCCTTGCGAGCGGGGGCCGAGCCCGAATTTCGTCATTCCGTTGAAAAGCTTTTGCACTGATGTAACCAGAATGGCCTTTCGGTCTATGAACTCCGCTGGGATCTCTCTCTCAGCCGTAACGCAGTGAATTCCAAACTGCTTGGCTTGCGTTACTGTCTGCGTCACCAGAAAGTTGTTTGGGCAAAGATAGAGTGCGGGACCCTTCCCCTCATTCAGACGGGACTGCAGCATAATAAGGCCGATAAGCGTTTTTCCTTGGCCCGTGTGCAGCTTTACAATGAGATCGCGTTCCGCCCGCCGGGCAGTGTGCCACTGGGTCAAAACAGCCTTCTGGGCCGGGCGCAAGGGACCCTTATCGCTGGCACGATCAAGCGTCTCATACAATGCCACCGGATCGATTGGACGTTCAATCTCCGTCTTGCCCAGCCGGCTTCGAAAATCAACCATGATCGGTGGCTCATTTTACCGCAAATGGTCCGGCCTCCTGCGGTCATCTCGCCAAGTCCCGGTCGAGGATGCGGCTTTCCGATCCCGCGGGTACATGCCGTGGAACGCGACGAACCGGGCGGGTTGGCCAATGATCTTGAAGGTTCCTAGCTTCTTCGCAAATTGAATTGGCTAACAAAGTACGTCATCTTGCCGGAACCGCTTGACATCGCCCGTCGCGGATACGCTATCATAATTACTTCACCTTCCCCCGAGACTTGAAGGCACTCGGTTATTCTGCCTTCGGCCACAAGAGGGAGGGTTCGTGAAACAGGGTCAACGTCGCCGCCGCTTAAATCCGCAGCGGATTTTCCACCAGATAAAGTTCTACGCCGTCGAACTCGCGGCAACCACCGTATTCATCGTCTGGCTTGCGAGGACTGTATGGCATGAACTCGGCCACTGACGCCCGTGTACCTGATATGTCCCCACATTTCCGGTAACGGGAGGAATGAGCGTTTCCTGCTCATTGTGTTTTCAATAACTTACGCCGGGCTCAACGCCACGCAAGGGTTCGAATCCCACCCTCACCGAATGACCCATCTGAAGTTCCCCATTTTGCTATCACGGATATTCGGTCGTGCATCATCCATATCCGTCGAAACAGGCAAACCCCGGACTAACGAAGGCGAAGAAGCATCAGGCTAAATCGCAATGCGCTCCACCTCATCAAGCGTGATGTCGTCGCTGGTCCGATCGTACAGTTTCGTCGTTCGCGGCGATTCATGCGCGGCGATCGCCTGCGCATTCTCGATCGTGCCGCCGTTCTCCAGGTACGCCGTGATGCCGGTCGCCCGGAAGGTATGGCAGCACGTGGAAGAGGGGAGTCCGGCGTCAAGCGCCCGGCGCTTCACCATCCGGAGCACGTCAGTACGCGTCACGGGATTCGCGGTGATCTTCCGCTGTTTGTCCACGCTGCGAAAGAGAGGCGACTTTTTTTCATCCCGGATGCCGGCAGCCTCGAGATACGCGTCGAGGTAGGCCTCCGCGTTATGGTGCGCTGGAACTTCGTGACGCTTGCCGCCCTTTTCGTGCAGCCGAATCCACCAACGCTTGCCATTCTGGTAATAATCCTCGACGCGCATGTGGACCATCGCCGAGACGCGCGCGAAGGTGTAGCACATAAGGCCGATGATCGCGCGATCGCGGAGGCCGACGATGGAATCGGTCTTGATAGCATGAAGGAGCGTCCGCGCCTGGTCGGCTTTGAGGACCGGCGTCTTGCCGCGCTTCACGACGTGCTTCGGCCCGCGGACGGACGATGCCGGGTTCACGGACATCACCTGGCCGGTGACCAGAAAATCGAAGAGCATCCGGATGGCCGCGAGGTGCTGCTTCACCGTGGGCGGCGCCGCAGGATGCTGCTCGATATAGCCGGCAACGACGACCGGCGTGATTTGCGCGAGCGTCTGGATGCGATGCCGCTCACACCACGCGAAGAACTGTCCGACGGCCCTCGCGTACGCCGCGCGCGTGTTCCGGTTCCGGATCGTCGCGGCGAAAAATTCCACGAAGCGCCAGCTGGCCGCCTCGCCCGCCTGGCGAATCGCCGCCGGAAGCTTTTGCAGGCCGGCGTGCGCGAGCTCCCGCGATGGCACGGGAACCATCTTGGAGCTCATGGGCCGAACGGTTCGAATTTTCTCCGGATGCCGAATTCCTCCGGATCAAAGAAATCGGCTGGGTCAATATCGTCCTCAATCAAAACTTCGGGTGCCGGTTGCCTTTTTTCCGAACCAGTTTCAGCCGAGTTCAGTCGGTTTTTTCGCTTTTCCCCCTCCCCCGGTCGATGCCTCATAACGTCCTTTATGATACGTCGGTCACTCCTGCTGTCAAGCGGCGTTTACCAGAATCTAAAGACAGCGTCAAGGCCGAGTTATCCACAGGGTCAAATGGTCTCGGTCCAACAGAATTGCCGGTCTATTACTTGAGATTTGGCGAAGGAACAATCTGACCCATTGGCCCGCGCCATGCCTGACGTCGCCCAGTAGAGCGTTTCCGTTACATTTTGACGACATTTTTAACTGAGCGCCTGCAGAATCAATTCAGTGCGTACTCCTCGAAACAAATTTGCGAATTAGGCCTTGCATCGGCAATAAAAACCGCGTATAAGGAGTTTAATATCCTAAATAGGCACCCTGGAGGGAATTATGGCCGTCAGGCTTTTCGTGGCAGTGGTGTGTCTTTGTGCGCCGCTTCTGGCTCAACCGCAGCGGGTCGATCCCCGCAACATGTACGAGCGGCTTTTGTGTGTGGTGCCTGTGATCGGTTCCGGCACGGCCGACGATCCGCGCCGGCCGGCGTACGCGCCGCTGCCGCCCGCTCCCGGCACGCAGCTCTCGCGCGACGGCATCATCGCCTACACATTCCAGCTGAGCGATGACGGAAATCTTGCGCTGGTTGAATTTGTGGCGGTGGACCGCAAAGCGTTTCGGAACCTCCTGGCCGACACCGATGCACGGATCAAGATCTTCCGAAAAGGCCAGGACAAGCGTGCCGATATCGAGGCCGAGTTTAAGCGTCTCAAGAAAGACTTCGACCTGGATCGGTTTGGAGTGCCAGTCCTATGAAACGCCTGCTGCTGCTCGTGCTCGCCACGGCCGCGCTGCTGATGGCAGCCTATAGCCCATACTTCACGGACGCTTTCACGACCATTAATCTCACGAACTGGTACCAGAACGGCACGCTCACGGCGACAGGCGGCGGTTTGGTAGTTTCCGGATCGAGTACCGCGTCGTTGATCTCCAAGGTGGCGATCCCGGACGGGACCAGCGACGGCCAGATCGAGATGATCTTGACCCTGGGGACGTCCGGCGGCGTCTACATTTCGTACCTGCGATCGAATTCAGCCGCCACTACCTACTATTCCGTGGAGCTGCAGAATCCGACCTTCAGTGGGGAGTTTTGCAGCGCTACCCTGGCGATCAACAAGGTTGTCAGCGGCGTGGTCACGACGTTGTCTTCCAGTCTCATCCCGTGCTTCAACGGCATGCAGATCCGGAGCACGGTTCGAGACTCGAACCTAATCATCGTGCGCTACGGGGATGTCAACGAGGTAACCTTCTGGGTTTATGATTCCTCTTCGCCGCTGACGACCGGTGCGATGGGGATTGGCGGCCGGTCGATGCCATCCGGCAACAGCGTTTCTCAGGCGGCTCTGTTCTCGCTCGATCGCACGGCGCCTTCACCGGTCAGTCAGCCATCCATTGGGACCACGGTTTTTTCTAATGAAGTGGACGCGCAATGGCAAGGTGCGTTGGACGACCCAAACGGCGTCGGCGTCGGCTCTTATAAGATCCTGCGCAATGGCGTGTTTTACCGGTATGTCAACACGCCGGACTTTGCCGACGATGCCACGAGCCCCTCTACGACCTACACATACACGATTTATGCTCTGGATTACCATCTAAACGCCTCGACGGCAACGACGTTCACGGTGACCACGCCAACCGCCGCCACGAGTGTGAATCCGCGGCGCGTGGGGGTGCGATCAACGGGATCGTATTGGGGAGGTGGCGGGGAACAGATTGACATGCTCACGGGCAATCTGAACTTCACCATTCCACTGTTCAGCGCTCAGGGCCGTGGGGGCTGGAGCGTTCCCTTCGCGCTGACTTACAATTCCATGCTGTGGCGCCAGGACCCGGGTGGCACCTGGAAGCTCGGAAGGGATGACGGGTACGGTTTCGGCTGGCGCCTGGCCGCCGGCTCGGTGACGCCGTACTGGTCCGATCAATTCACGGTCGGAGTCTACATCTACACGGATGCCACTGGCACGGAATACCGGCTGGATGTGAACACGAATGGAATCTGGACCTCGCCACATGGCACGTACGTTGCTTACGATGCATTCAACAACGTGCTGCATTTCCCGGATGGCTCGTTCTGGGTGATGGGCGCCGTAGCGGCGGGAACCGAGCAGGATGCGGGAACGCGCTATCCGACCCTCATGGAAGACACCAACGGGAACCAGGTTCTGGTCCGGTACAACGCCGGCATCTCGATGGCCTGGCCCAATACCAGTGCCCGCGTCAACGAGGTGGAGGACGTCCGGGCGATCTACAATCCAACCACGCAGACGTACCGGAGCTATGCGTTCACCTACAACGGTGATGCGATCCCTCATCTCACGCAGATCAGCAACACACTCGGCAAAGGCATGGAATCTTACACCTTGGGCTACGTAGCCCAGACCATGGGATCTCCGTTCTCGCCCCCGGTCACGTCCGGCACGACCACGCTGCTGCAGTCCTTAGCCGTCACGAACCTCGGGTACGGACACTCGTTCCAGTACGGCACGAACTCAGCCCAGCAGACGACCGGGGAGCTGACCTCGGTGACATTTCCATACGGTGGCATGATCCGCTGGACCTACCGGAATTTCACTTTCGCCAGCGGCGAAACGATGCGCGAGGTGCAGAACCGCTACCTGACGATGAATCCGGGGGGCACCGAAATCGGCCCGTACGCACTGACGCGCAACGACGCCTTGGATGCAACTCTGCCACTGCATTCCGGCGTCGTGTTGGATGATCCCGGTGGTATCGGCGAGAAGGCCTGGACGTTTTCAACCACTTTTGGGCCGACCTATCCCTTCGTCACCCGGTACGAGGAGCGCCCATCGGCTGCTCAGGCCAGCCAGCCACTCCTGCGCAAGGACTACACCTGGGTCACCGACTCGGCAGGAAACGCGTATATCTCGACCGTGGTTACCACCAATGATCCGGCGAGCGCGAACTGGCAGGTAACGACAAGCCAGGTGGTCGACACCCACGGCAATGTGACGCAGAGCAACCTCGGACCCCTCAGCGCGCCGGGGCGCTCGTACAACAATACGTACTTTGCAGATCCGAACTACACATCGCGATACATCTTCAACCGGCTGCAGAGCAGTACGGTCACCGATAACGTGTCGCAGTCGATTCAGCTGGTGTGGAACAACTACGATGGGTACGCCACCACCCAGAACTGCACCAACCACGTCGCCGTGCTGTACGATGCCACGGGCATCCGCGAACACGATTCCAGCTACGGGAGGGGGTTCTACTACCGGGGCAATGTCACCAGCCGTAGCACACCCGACTCGTGGACATGTGTAGACCCGGACATCACCGGCAGCCCCGTCAATACCAGCGACGATTATGGTTACTGGCTATACAACACGCAATCCACGACCACCAACTACGCGGCTCCTACGGCGATCACGCCGAACACGAACACAAATCTGCAGGTCAGCGCCACGTATACGCCCTGGCTGGTACCGGCATCAATTACGCAGCCGAACAGCGCAACCGCTTCGACCAGTTACGATCAATTCGGCCGCCCGCAGATAAGCACATCGGTATACGGCGCACAGACCAGCTATGCGTTCTCGCAGAATGGCTCCCTGCCGATGGTCGTAACCGCCACCACCAACAGTCACTGGGTCCAGACAACGCTGGACGGCTTCGGCCGGGCTACCAGCGTTGTGCGGGGTAACGGCGGCGCAACGGTTTCTACGGTGAACACGGTCTACGCGGCCTGCGCGTGCTCGCCTCTGGGCAAGGTCCAAAAAGTGTCACAGCCCTACGCGCCGGGCGGGACGGTCTATTGGACCGTCTACACCTACGATGGCATGGGGCGCACGGTCAGCGTGGTCTCGCCCGACGGAGCCAGCACCACCGTTACCGCATATTCCGGCAACACCACCACCATCACCGATCCTGCGGGAAAATGGAAGAAGCAGACGTTTGGGGCTGCCGGCAACATGATTCAGGTCAACGAACCGAACCCGGCCGGCGGCGCGGACTACGTGACGAGCTACACGTACACCATACTGGATCGCCTCTCGACCGTGACCATGACGCGGCCCACGGGCACGCAGACGCACACGTTCTCGTATGACCCTACCACGCAGCGCTTGAGCAGCGAGACACATCCCGAGACGGGCACCACCAGCTACACGTACAACGGCAATGGCACGGTTGCCAGCAAGACCGACGCCAAGGGGCAGAAGACGCAGTACGTTTACGACACATACAAACGCGTGACCCAGGTCCAGTATTTACCGGATGGCATTCATGAAGACACCTGCCAGCGAATGACGTTTACCTATGACACGAACAGCCTGGACGGGACGTTCACGCAGAACGGCTGGGGGCGGCGGACCACTGCCCAGTGGGGATGTACCAGTTCTTCGCAATTTACGCACATGTATAGTTACACTCCGGGCGGGCAGATGAACAAGAAACGGCTGGGAATTACGCGCTCTCCGAACCCGCCCAATCTGAAGACTTACAATCTGGATGCGGGCTATGCTTACGACACCGAGGGCCGCGTCACCACAATGACCTACCCGAACTATTGGGCCCCAGCTCCACAATCCGGGGTGACGTACACGTACTCGTACGATGCCATGGAGCGGCCGGTGGGAATGGTGGACAACCAATCCTCCCCGGTGACTTGGGCGCAAAGCGTGACATACAACGCTGCGGACCAGTTAACGCAGTTGACTTATGGCAGTGGCAACTATTACGAGACCCGCCAATACAACAGTCTGCTGCAGATGACGCGGCAGACGGTGGCGCCAAGCCACTACGACGTCCAGTACGGTTTTTCCGCTACGCAGAACAACGGCAAAGTTGGGTCCACCTATGACAGCGTCACGGGTGAGACCGTGAGCTACACTTACGACTCGCTGAACCGGCTGAGTACGGCCAACGCCAACTCGTGGGGGGAGACCTTCGCTTACGATGGCTTCGGCAACCTGACGGACAAGACGCCGACGGGCTCGGCGCCGGCGCTGCACGTCGCGGTGAATGCCAGCAACAACCAGTTGGTGGGCTACGGCTACGACGCCAACGGGAACATGACCAGCGGCGGCAACAGCTACGATGTGGCGAACCGGCTGGTAACCATGAAGAACGGGAACAATCCCGCCGAGCAGTATTCGTACGGGCCCGGAAATCAGCGGGTGTGGAAGATACAGCCGGATGGAACCGAGTCGCTGTACTTCTACGGAGCATTCGGCGAGCTGCTGGGGGAATACCCGATCGTGCCGGCTAGCGCGCCCACTTATTACTATCCGGGCCCCGGAGCCACGCGGCTGTACTTTGCCGGGAAGCTGATCAACGGAGTCAACGGCGCGGTAGTGCAAGATCGGCTGGGCTCGGTCGCCTACGAACCGGTTGGAGTCAACCTGCGCTATTATCCGTGGGGGGAAGAGTACACGACGACGACGCAGAACCAGGAAAAGTTCGGAACCTACTACCGGGACAAGACCACCGCGCTGGATTATGCGCAGAACCGGTACTACTCGAGCATCCTGGGAAGGTTTTTGACGGCGGACCCGTATAGGGGCAGCAGGGACCTGGCCAATCCCGGGTCGTTGAATCGCTATGCGTATGCGTGGGATGATCCAGTAAACTCAAATGACCCGACAGGCTTATGCATAATCAACGGCGAAGAATTCCCCGACCCATGCTTCGGCGTAAGCAATGCGCCTGATCCACAGGGGCCCGGATCGTTCATATTCAACGAACAGTATTTGGCGACCTTCACTGGCGCGTGGAATGCTGCGAACCGTGGTGGTGGTGGGACGCCAGCCAATGCAGGAACTAGCTTTGCGAACGCCCAGAATGCGTTCCAAAACGACGCTAAGGCCCTCGCGAAGAAGAAATTTAGCAAAAACTGCGACAAAGATCTCGCGGCCATAGCTGTGACTGACGATCAGGTCCATAACGGGGCTGCAAATGCGGTCTTTTTGAACGGTGTGGGAAGTGGTGTGATGATGTCAAGTCTGTATGCTACCTCTCCGGTCGCAAGTGTCCGTCAGGCGGGCAAGTCGCTGACAGGAACAGTCGGTGGTTTCATCACCTCGAACCCGGGAACCGTTGCTGTAGCCCAGTTGGGTGGCCCAGACATCTATCTGAATGCAGCACTGATCAATCCCACTGACTATTACACGGACATGGCGACGGTACTTCACGAGGTTTTGCACAACGTCTCGGGATTGACCGATCCAGACCTTCAGCGCCGTCTAGGCCTTCCGGAAAGCAGCGTTACGGACAATATCACAAAGAAACTGCTGAACGACTGTTTTTAACGAGGATCATTCCATGAATCTGTTCTCAATTTCTATACCGCTGATTCTGTTTCTATTGGCGGTTGATGCGACCGCACAGGAGCGACGAAAGACGACTCCTCGCGATAGTAATGCATCTGCCACTGTCGAAGTGTTAGCCTTCGACACGCGCGGCAAGTTTCTCGGTGCTCCAATCATAAAGCTATTTGAGTCGTATGACCACAAGAATCTATCGTCGAGATTCCGTGGGAGTGTGGCACAGGCCGTCCCTTTCGGCGAGTATCAGATCGAAGGATATCTACCTGCGTATTCATCTGACAAAAGATGGGTAAGGATTTATCAACAGCGAGTCACCGTGATCTTGGGTCTAACCGTAGGCTATGAGCGACCAAGCGCACCTCTCACAATACGAGGTCATGTTACTGGTCAGGTTTCGCCCGAAAAGAAAACGTATGTCAGGTTGATCGGAGTTTATTCCGATGTGTCACTGGAATCTGCAATCGGTATTGATGGTGGATTCGATCTCGCCGGACTGACCTGGGGTGCATATCTATTGTTAGTAATAAGCGAGGATGGTATTGTGGCAAGTCGAACTATCAATGTCCCTTACACGGGCGTACCGCTTGAGATCGAGATCAAGCGCGATCATTCTGCGGCGGTGCGGTTTCCACCTACTACCTCGACCAGACCACCGGCCTCGATTACGCCCAAAACAGCTACTACTTCAGCAGCCTCGGATTGTTCTTAATAGCAGACCGGTACCGCATGAGCGCCGCACTAGATGTAAGGTACCAGGGACGGACGAGACCGTCCCAAATCGGTGAGAGAGCCGGCAGTATAACGCGAACACACAGTTGACGCGCATCACCGACACCGGGCAGGATTTGGAGTATGTCTACTCGGCTACGCAGAACAACGGACGAATTCTGCGAGTAGCAGGGACGGACGAGACCGTCCCGAAACTGTGAGACAGCCGGGAACAAGGCAGGCCAAACCGCACTCGTGTACGATATTTGTACGATAGATCGCCCAATCGTGCGGTTTTCGATGATCGTGCGCTTTTAAGAATCAATAAGTTACGCCCTTTCAATATTGGGCCTTGATCCAAGTCCCGCCCCGGCCCGACTCGGCGACGACCTGTCGTCCGTCCCCCGTCTTCCGACTGACCTGCTCTTCCCCACCTCCATGAGGCCGGTCCCCTTCACCAAATCTTTGCAACTGCTGCCTCGAGGGAAATCTGCCTCGATTTCACCCACGGCGCATAATGGCGTTCCGCAACCTTCAAACTATTACCGAGAAGCACGGCCACTGTTTCAAGCGGCACACCTTTCGAGAGCAGATCGACCGCAAAAGAATCCCGGAGCATGTGAGAATGGCCCTTCGGCAATCCGGCAATCACGCAAACTTTCTTGAACCGCTCCTCCCATTCTGTCGTCCAGGTCTTCACCTTCCCATTGCCGGTATAGAAATAGAACTCTGATCTGCTTTCGCATTCCGCAAGGGCATGCAGCACCAATTTTGGCAAGGGCATCCAGACCGGAATATCCGTCGTCTTATGCGGGTACACGAACAGTTTCCCGTCCTTGACCCGATCCTTCCGGAGCGTGCAGGCGTCTGAGATCCGCAGACCGGAATACCGCATGAGCACAATGAACGCCCGCAACTTCTTTTTTGCTTCTGGGGGACTCTGCGGATGGCGTTGCGGATACTCCTCAACGGCATCCAGGATTTTTTTGAACTCATCATCGCTGAATGGGAGCGTCGCGCTGCGCTTCACGACCGGAGGTTTTATGGCTTTTGCCGGATTCGATTGCAGCCAGCCCGAATCCACGCAGAACCGGAAAAACGCCTTGATCATTTCGAGGCGCTTCAGCATGGTCGTTCCAGAAATCGCCCAACTCTCCCGCACGAGCCGCAAATCCTCGACCGTGATTGACCGCAGCGGCCGGCTCCCGAACATTTCCAGGTCCTTCACCGATTGCCGGTACTTCCGCAAACTCCCCTCTTTGAGCTTCCGCGCTTCGGCATCTTTTAAGTAACGCGAGATCGCGTCGCGCATCGAGACCGTATTTTCAGGACCGTTGACTTCCCATTCCCGCGCCAGCCGGTTTGCCGCTTCCCAATTGCGCAGATCGAGCGACCGCCGGACGAACCGGCCATGCACCGTCCCTTCCGCCCAAATCGGGCATTTGCACGAACGGTGGCTCCGGGTTTTGAATTTACAAGCGGAAAGATGGCGCCGGTACAGGCTGATCACACAACCATTGTACCGGACGTATCACACACGCAGGTTGCGCAGGTTACGCATTACTATGAAAATAAATAGGATCTTCTGGCGGAGGAAGAGGGATTCGAACCCCCGAGCGAGTTACCCCGCTAACGGTTTTCAAGACCGCCGGTTTCAACCACTCACCCATTCCTCCGGTCCCAATTTAACGGATTTCGGGGGAACGCCGC
>Ga0335081_10001651_pt1 | contig 35623 bp, 17 predicted proteins | sample Lox_Sample_35_FD_206713 | JGI IMG/M metagenome (GOLD analysis project Ga0335081, IMG submission 206713) | Soil microbial communities from Loxahatchee National Wildlife Refuge, Florida, United States - Lox_Sample_3.5 | ecosystem: Environmental > Terrestrial > Soil > Wetlands | place: USA...
CCGCAGGTCCCTCCACTCCGGCGGGCAAAAGAAGCACGCCTCCGGTCGGGATGACAATCATGTTGTTAGTGGCGGCAATCTCAAACCGGTTGTCATCCTGAGCGAAGTGAGGAGGCGCAGCCGACGAACGCAGTCGAAGGACCTGCTGTCCTAACGAATTTTTCCCGATGCTGATCGGCATCGCAGGCCGCAAGGTTATCGGGTTCAGCGCTCTGTATCAGGGCACGGCTTCAGCCGTGAGACGAGCGCGTAGCGCGCCACAAACGTAGCCCAGCACGTGAGTGCTGGGAAAACGATTGGCGGAACGATCCGAGTCCCGTCAGGGACGGCAGGCTTTTGTGTCGTGCTTCGGACTCAACCGGCGTTTATCCGACCGGGTTTGTTCTTCCTAACGCGATCGCATTTTCCTGCCGATATTCAGAAGCGGTAACATAGAGGGCTGGACTTCATAAAGGCGGTCCGCCGTGCCCGAATTACGTAAAGATCCCATCATTGGACGCTGGGTTATTGTCTCTACCGACCGCGCCAAGCGGCCCTCCGATTTCACCCGCGAGCCGGTCAAGATGAAGACCGGCTTCTGCCCGTTCTGCGTCGGCAACGAAAGCAAGACGCCGCCGGAAGTTCTGGCCTACCGGCCGAATGGAGCCTCGGCCAATAGCAGTGGCTGGACGGTGCGCGTCGTCCCCAACAAGTTTCCCGCGCTCGGCATCGAGGGCAATCTCAACCGCCAGGCCGAAGGCATGTTCGACAAGATGAACGGCATCGGCGCGCACGAGGTTATCATCGAGACGCCGGAGCATGATCAGACTCTGGCAAATCTCAAGGAGAAGCGCATCGAGGACGTCTTCTGGGCCTATCGCGACCGCATCCTCGACCTTAAGAAGGACCGCCGCTTCAAGTACATTCTCATCTTCAAGAACCACGGCCAGCTTGCCGGGGCGACGCTGGAACACTCGCACGGCCAGCTGATCGCACTGCCCATCGTGCCCAAGTATGTGCTTGAGGAGTTGGAAGGGTCGAAACAGTACTTCATCTACAAGGAGCGCTGTGTATTCTGCGATATCATCCGGCAGGAGAGCGAAGCCGGTGTCCGGGTGGTCGCGGAGACTGACGGCTTCCTTACGGTCGCGCCTTATGCGCCGCGCTTTCCCTTCGAGACCTGGATCCTGCCCAAGCGTCACGAGTCGGCATTCGAGAACTCCTCGTCGCAGGTCTACGAAGGGCTGGCGCGCGCCGTGAAGAACCTGCTGACACGCGCCGATCAGGTGCTCGACAATCCCGCCTACAATCTCGTAGTCCACACCGCGCCGGTGCAGGATGGCTCGCTGGACTACTACCACTGGCATGTCGAGTTCATGCCGCGACTGACCAAAATCGCAGGTTTCGAGTGGGGAACGGGCTTCTATCAGAATCCGACGCCGCCGGAAGAAGCCGCGCGTTATCTCCGCGAGGCACGAATCGAGACGACGCAAACTGTCGCGGTGCCCTGAATGACACGTCTCGGCTGATTCTTTCCAGCCGCAAGCACACCGCGATCATCTAATTAATTTAAGCTGGAAACAGGGAGCGGCCCGGTACTCTGCCTGAAAAGATCGCCGCCCGCATCGACGTGACAACCACCAATTCCACCATCGGCGTACGCTCGCTCGAAAACCGCGCAGGATTTCTCAGCGGCCTCTACAGCGATCTGCTGGAGAATGGCATCCGCTACTTCTTTCCGGGCGCAAGGCTGGAGCGAGTCTCGGACGGAGCGGAGCAGATGCCCGGGCTGCTGGGCGCGGTTCCCGCCAGCGGCCAGATTGAATTTGAGTGGATGGGCAACGGCTACTCGCTGAAAGCGTCGTCCAATAAATTCTCCGAACAGGAGCGCCGGCTGCTGCGCAGCATCGGCATGGTGCTCTCGGCACGCTATCAGCTGCTCACCGACGAAGAGCTGGCCGCGCAGAGCTTCCAGCTCTTTCGCGGACTGCCTGAGGACCGCTTTGTCTCCGCCTTCCTTGACCCCGCGCCGCACAGCAGCGCCGAAGCCATCGCCGGCATTCCCGATCGCGTAGCGGACGCTATCGAAGTCCTGCGCACCAGCAGCATGAGTACCTACGAGAACCGGCGCATCGCCACCGGCGTGCTCCTGTTCGGCTCGATGCCCGAGCCGTGCCATGAACCGCCGCGCACGCCGAAGCGCGCGCTGCGTTACTCGCATACGCTGACGACGATCCGCAGCTTCCATCGGCTGTGCGATGGCTTGCGCACGCTGGCGCTGGTCGACCAGAGCGGTCTGCTGGCGGAGTTGGTCGATGTGCACGAGTGGGCTGAACCGTACCGCGATATGCCCCTCGCGGTGCCGACCTCCGCGAACTATACCGATCACTGCCGCGCAACGTTGTGTGGTGGGCACATCTGCCTGATCCTCTCGCCGAATGGCGAGATCAAGATTTTCTCTGACGGCGTGCCGGTCTTCCGCTTCATCGACGGCAAGTGGCGGCTGGTGGATGCGCGCCATCGTTATGGCTTGTGGAAGAAGGCGATTGGCAACGCAGCGCTGGCGGAGCGGCTGTTTGCCGTCGCGCTGAACCTGACCGAGAGCCGCCGCGGAGCGCTGTTTGTTGTGCTGGACAATAAAGAGTCGGTTTCGCAGCTGGTATCTCAACCCGATCTGCTGGATCACCTCAATCACGACGACTGGATGGACGGTGTTACCAGCAAGGACCAGCTACATTACCTGCTCCGCGACAAGAGCGTGCTGGATGTGCCGTCGACGGTGCTGGAGAACATTGCACGTATCGACGGCGCGGTCGTGCTGTGTCCCGACGCGAACCTGCTGGCCTTTGGCGCCATCCTGCATCACCACTCCACGGAAGAGGCGCTGAACCGCACCGTCGAAGGCGGTCGCACGACGGCGGCTATTGCCGCGTCGCAGTACGGCACGGTGCTGAAGATCAGCGAAGACGGCTTGATCTCGATGTATCGCGGCGGGGTGTGTCTGTGGGAGATGTAGGGAAGCAATTAGCGTCAGGGTGCTATTCTGTTTGCTGACATCCTCTAGTTGTCACCTGCTAGTTGCTAATTGCTTTCCCCCTTACCACAATCCCCGCGTATTGGTTATCCTAGAACTTCACCCGCTTTTATCTGACAGCTGACAGCCGAGAGCAGACAGCTCCAAGGATCCGCCCATGGTCACCAAAGCCGTAGCCGAAGTGATGGCCGCCACTCGCATGATGAATGTGCGCTACGCCATCCGCGATCTGGTTGTTACTGCCGATGAGGTCGCGCGCGAAGGTCATCCGATCCTCTATCTCAACATCGGTGACCCGTGCAAATTCGACTTCCACACGCCGCCACACATGATCGAAGCGGTGCTGAAGGCGATGGTCGACGGCCACAACGGCTACGCCGAGTCGCTGGGCATCAAGCCGGCCGTCGAAGCCATCCGCAACGAGGCCGAGCGCAACGGCTTTCGCGACATCCAGAGCATCTTCATCGGCTATGGCAGCGGCGAGGTGATCGACAGCTGCATGACCGCGCTGCTCAATCCCGGCGACAACGTGCTGACGCCCAGTCCCGAGTATCCGCTCTACGGAGCAATTTTGGCCAAGTTGGATTGCCCTGTGAACGCCTACGAACTCGACGAAGACAATGGCTGGGAACCCGATGTCGACGAGATGGCGCGCAAGATCAATTCGCGCACGCGCGCAATTTTGCTGATCTCACCCAACAATCCCACCGGTGCGGTGTACTCGCGGCGGACGCTGGAGAGGATTCTGGAGCTGGCGCGGCGGCACAGTCTCATCGTCTTCGCTGATGAAATCTACGACAAGCTGATCTTCCATCCTGACGAGAAGCATGTCTCCATCGCAACGCTGGCCACGGACGTCCCCATTGTGACTTTCAACGGGCTGTCGAAGGCCTACCTTGTGCCCGGCTGGAGAATCGGATGGGCAATTGCTACCGGCCCGCGCGAGGTGCTCGCACCTTATATGGAGTCGGTACACCGGCTGCTGCGCGCGCGGTTGTCGGCGCCGCATCCCTTCCAGCACGCCATCAAGCCGGCGCTGGAAGGTCCGCAGGATCACCTCGAGGAAGTCTTGCGCAAGCTGAAGCGCCGCGCCGATCTCACCGTCGAGTGGGCCTGCCGCACCCCGCGGGTGAAGCTGGTGCCGCCCAAAGGCGCGTTCTACGCTTACCCCACGCTCGACATCCCCGAGGACGATTTTACCTTCGTCACGGATCTCCTGAAGCAGAAGTACGTGCTTGTGGTGCATGGCTCGGGCTTCGGACAGAAGCGCGGCACGCATCATATTCGCATCGTCTTTCTGCCGCCGGAGCATGTGCTGAGCGTGGCGTACGACAAGATGACGAACTTCATTCAGCAGCGGTATTAAAAGCAGGTTCGAATTTCAAGACAGTCTCGAGTTCAAGGTTCGAGACGGGTTCAAGTTTCCAATTTGGGGTTTCTAGACAGTTCGAGTTTGAGGAGCACCTCACCAGTCGCTTTGTATCAGGGCACGTCTTTAGACGTGCCGCAACGTGTCAACAAAAGATCCGGGCTTCAGCCCCTGCAATCGTCCATGCAGGGGCTGAAGCCCAGTCCATAAATAGCTGTGATCGGCACGACTAAAGTCGTGCCCTGATACAAACCCGTCTCTTAACGCCAACACCGCCGAACCCCCATGGTCGACATTCACTGCCACATCCTGCCCGGTATCGACGACGGCTCGAAGTCGTGGGAGATGACCGCCGACATGTGCCTGATCGCCGCGCAGGATGGCATTACGCACATTGTGGCCACGCCGCACTGCAATCACGTCTACGCCTACGACCGCGAGCGCTTCACCGATATGCTGGGGCAGTTGCACGACGCCGGCAATGGCAAGCTGACCTTCAGCCTGGGCTGCGATTTCCATTTCTCCTACGACAACATTCAGGATGCGCTGGCCAATCCGCGGCGCTACACCATCGGCGACTCGCAGTACCTGCTGATCGAGTTCAGCGACTACGGCATTCCTCCCAGCGTGCAACAGGATGTGCAGGCGCTCTGCAGCCACGGCATGGTGCCGATCATCACCCATCCCGAGCGCAATCAGCCGCTGCTGAAGAATCCTGAGATGGTGCTGCGGCTGATCGAGCAAGGCTGCCTGGCGCAGATCACCGCCAATGCCGTGACCGGCTCGTGGGGCAGTCGTTCGCGAAAGATGGCGGAATGGCTGCTGTCGCGCGAGGCAGTCCACGTGATCGCCAGTGATGCGCATGATCCGGTGCGCCGCCGGCCGATCATGTCGGAAGCGCGCGACGTGGTGGCGGAGCTGGCCGGCGCCGACGTGGCCGAGGCCTTGGTGACGCACAACCCCGGGGCGATTGTGGAAGGGAAGAGCCTGCCTTATCAGCCGGCGTGCGGGTGAGTTACCGTCCGGTGCAGCGCATCTTCCCAACGTCCTGCCCATTCACGGAGACGATTCCGGTGCGCACCTTGGGATTCGAGGTAGCTGCTTCCTGCTCGGGATCGGGATATGCGGAGACGGGAAGGTTGGTTTTCGCCCGCTTGCGCCCGGCGCGGAGTCTCTGCAGGTTTGCTTCGATATTGTGAATGCCGCCTTTGACCAGCTCAGCCCCGCGATGAGCCGCTTGGGCTCCCTGCTCCTCGGCTTGACGCAACCTGTCGCTCAAGCGCATATCGGCCTCCACTGTACTGGGAAGATGCAGCTTTGAGGCAATTGGAAACCACTGCGGAAAAGAAATCAAGGGTGTTTGTCACTGCCGGATCCTCGGGTTGAACACCGAATACAGCAGGTCGGTCAGGAAGTTCACCAGCACATACGTCAGCCCGATCATCAGAATGCAGCCCTGCACCAGATAGTAGTCGCGGTTGGAGATCGCGGTAATCGTCAGCCGCCCGATTCCCGGCCACGAAAAGATGGTCTCGGTTACGATCGCACCGGCCAGCAGAGCTCCGAATTGCAGGCCCACGACGGTGAGAATTGGGATCATCGCGTTGCGCAGCGCGTGCCGGTAGACGACGGTTCGCTCCGGCAGGCCCTTGGCGCGCGCGGTGCGGATATAGTCCTGGCCCAGTTCCTCCAGCATCGAGGTTCGCACCATGCGGGTGAGGATCGCCGCCAGCGCGCCTCCCATGGTGATCGCCGGCAGCACCAGATGCGCAATCGAACCGGAACCCGACACGGGCAGCCATCCGAGCTCGATGGCAAAAAATAAGATCAGGATCGGACCCAGCGCGAAGTTTGGGAACGAGAGTCCCAGCAGCGAGACGAAGCTGAGCAGGCGATCGTCCCAGCGATTGCGGCGCAACGCGGATCGCACGCCGGCGGGGATGGATAATCCCAGCGCCACAATCAGCGCTGCCATGGTCAGCTCCATGGTCGCCGGATAAGCCTGCGCGATCACGTGCCCGACATTCTGGTTCAGCCGCAGCGAGCGTCCCAGATCACCGTGCAGAATTCCGCGCCAGTAGTTCACGTACTGCTGCTCCAGCGGGACGTCCAGACCATAGGCATGCCGCGCGGCCGCAAGATCAGCCGCCGCCGCGCCCTCGCCCAGCATCTGCTGCACGGGATCGCCGGGCACAAGATGAATCAGCAGGAAGACGACCGAAACCACCAGCCAGACGACCGGCAACATGTAGAGCAGGCGCGTAAGAAGGTAGCGGAGCATCAGAAGTCAGTTGCGTTGATTCAGGTAGTGCTGGCCTTCAGGCCAGCGTTCGCGTTGGTCATTTTAATGGTTGCCATCCCGAGCGCAGTGAGTCCGTCGCGTAGCGATGGACTCACGTAGTCGAGGGACCTGCTGTTCGCGCGCGGGGATTCGCGCTTCGTTCCCAAGAAACCCGTTGTGCCGCCCCTTAAAAGGGGCTCCGCCTCTCAACTCGCTACCTTCGTTGCTGGCGTTTGCGGTTGAGGTTGCGGCTGCACCGTTTCAATCTTCACACCGTCCACGCGTAGGCCATCCATGTTGGCCACGGTATAGCGGCGACCATCGTACTCGAAGCTGTCGCCCACGGCGGGAATTTTCTGCAACCGGGCGAGCACAAATCCCGCCAGGGTTTCGAAGCCTTCGTCGCGCGGCAGCCGGATATGATACTGCGATTCCAGGTCGCGAATGTTGACCGAGCCATCCAGGGTCATGGAAGCAGCGCCCGGCGCAAGCGGCTGCTCACTGATGTCGAACTCGTCTTCAATCTCGCCCACCAGTTGCTCCAGCACATCCTCCACCGTCACCAGTCCCGCGGTTGAGCCGAACTCGTCGACCACCACCGCCAGATGGCGCTTGCGAGTTTTGAAGTCGAGCAGCAGATCGGGCAGCAGCTTGGTCTCCGGCACCACCAGCACTTCGCGCATGATGTGCCGCACCTCCAGTCCGCTGGGCCGGGTGATAGGCCGTCCCGAGGCGCCACGGCTGACGCGATAGCGCAGCCAGCGCATCAGGTCTTTGGCATAGAGCACGCCGACGATGTGTTCCGGGCCGCGCTGCGGATCGTACACCGGAACCCGCGAGTGCTGCTCGTCCACCACACGTTGCAGCGCCTCTTCCAGCGAAAGATTGCCGGGCAGGGAAAAGATGTCGGGCCGCGGCAGCATGATCTCGCGCACGGCAATGTTCTCCAGGTCGAGCGCGCGGAGAATCAACTCTTCCTGTGGCTGTCCCAGCATTCCCAAGCGGCGACTGGCGGAGACGATCAGCTTCAGCTCCTCCGGCGAATGCACGCCCCCTTCCCGCACCTGCCGCATGCCGAAGGCGTGCAACACCGTCCGGGTGGACGCGGTCATGAAGGCCAGGAAGGGCGCAGCCAGAAGCATGAAGAAGTCCATCGGCCCGGCCACCGCCAGGGCGACGCGCTCGGTCCGCTGCAAGGCGATCGACTTCGGCACTACCTCGCCGAGGATGACCACCAGGTACGTCATCAGCATGAACGCCAGGACCACAGCGACGGCATGCGCGTAGAACCGCGAATGCGGCAGAGGCAGGAACAGCGGCTCCAGCATGTGGGCGATGGAAGCTTCGCCGATCCAGCCCAGGGCCAGGCTGGAGACGGTGACGCCCAGCTGCACCGCGTTGAGGACGTGGTCGAGCTTCTGATGCAGCTTCTGGACAGTGCGCGCGCCGATGCGGTGCGCCGCGATCATTTGCTGCAGCCGCGTTTCGCGCACGCTCACCAGGGCAAACTCGGCGGCCACGAAGAACGCGTTTGCCGCGATGAGCAAAACTACCGCTACAATGCGCAGCACCACAAAGGTAGCCATGAAGAGAAAATCTTATCACCGGCAGGGTAGAGCGGGCCTCTAGGCCCGCGTCAACCGCGGAGAAATCTCAACCGCCCGCAGGCACGGCCACATTGTGCCGTCCCCGCGGGCATTCACCAGGATGGCGCCGGCGCGAGCCTGAAGGTCCGCACTACCTGGCGATTCTGACAGACACATTTCCAGCTGAGACCCTACCCGAAGGATTCGTGTTTCGCGGCTCATCGCACTCCGCCTACTTAGTTCAACTCTGGACGCCGCAGTAAAAGTACATCGCTGTTCTAAGAAGAACGCCCGATAGGTGTGCGCCGGAAAAGACGGGATACTCAGTCATCGGCTGCTAGTTGAGCGTGCGGCCACTTGCGCCCTTCCATTTGGCCGAACCAATCCACAACGGAGGGAATGTATTGATGAAGCATCTACTCTGGTTGACAGCTGCCTTTTTCAGCCTGTCCATGGCTGCAGCCGCGGTGAGCGTGACTGTCACCGCTCCCGGAAATGGTTCCCAGCTCGGCTCTCCTTTTACTCTTACGGCAAATGCCAGCAGTCACTACACGATCACCGGCTGGCATATTTATGTGGACGGCAATAACGTCTACAGCGGCGGCAGCACGGACTCCATCCAGGCGAGCATTAACGCATCCTCCGGCACCCATCAGGTGGTGACTCGCGCCTGGGACAGCAGCGGCGCTTATGGCACCGTGACCGAACAGATCACCGTCTCCAGCGGCGGCGGCGGTGGCGGCGGCGGACTGCCGACCCCTCCTCCGGGCGCGATTGTGTTCAGCAACATTGACGACCGCGGCAACTGGAGCTACTGTCACAACCCGGGATGTGCGGGCGGCAGCGGCAGCGGCAGCTACTGGATGGCGCCAAACCAGAATTCTCCTTCGCGCGACGGCGCCAGCACAGAATTCTTCAACTCCGGCGTTTGGGCCAATGCTCTATGGTGGCAAAAGCTGGGCGCCAACAATAGTGCTCATAATTTTCTTTCGGACTTCTATATCGATCTCGACGGCAACTCGCAGAGCGGCGCCCAGGCGCTGGAGTTCGACACCTTCCAGTTTGTTCACGGCTACGACTACATGATCGGCAGCCAGTGCAACTATGCTGCCGGTGTCTGGGACACATGGGATGAGGCCTCCGGCCACTGGATTCACACCTCCATATCGTGCCCGCGCTTCTCGCCGAACACCTGGCATCACATTCAGTGGTACGTGACCACCAACACCACCGCTCATACCTATACCTACGTCACGCTGGTGGTCGACGGACATAGCTATTCCGTCAACGTGACGCACAACGCCAGGAACCTCGGATGGTCCGACAATCTGGGCGTACAGTGGCAGCTGGACGTCAATGGTAGCGGCCAGGGATATCACGAGTGGATCGATAAGTCGACGCTGACGATCTGGTAATCTGGGCCATCGTTGCATGGGCTCCCTTCGCGGGAGCCCATTTTCTTTGCCGGATTCACGAAAGTACCCCGTCAGCTGGTGTTTTGCCTCACGCCGCTCCCTTCTTGCATCCAGAGAAAGTGTCCGCTCCGTTGCGCGAAACCCTGAACTCCGTGGTCGGTTGCTCGTCCTGGCCGTCTACTTCCACGCCTTACGCTTGGGATATGCGTACTGCGCCAGCACGTCGTTCGTCAATGGACGTAAGACCGCCGTATCCTAAGTAAGACTGTCTCCGCTGCCGGCAAACTCCCCAGAGGTAAGAGGGTCGGGAACGTAGCTTGCAGTTCATTGGCGACAGATCGCGCTGTCGCAAGTGATGCACCGGTGGAGTGATCTACTGACATCTCGGCCCAAATCCGGTCAGTCTCACGCCGCTCTTCTAGAGCCATAGGCGAGCAATCCAGGTCGCACGGAAAAGAACGATCTCGTCCACGACCGCGTTCCCTCTTCGCAACTTTCTTTCAAGGTTCAGTACGGCCGGCTCCTCCGCAAGCGAATGGAGCAAAGACAGAGCACCGCAGGGGGGTGAAAGGCAAGAAAGATGGAATGAGAGTGGGTGCGATACTACGCGGAAGATTCCTTACCGGCTCGCCAGGGCGATGGCGATGATGAGGGCGAGAACAACAATGCAGCCGTACAAAATGGCCACCCACGGAAAGCTGTGGGAGCGGTGCTCTAGGAAGGGAAGTTTGCCCCGCCCTCGGAGACCCCGAAACACGTCCTAAGTATCGATCCACCGGATGAGAACGGTCATCCAGATTCATCTCGATGCTTACGGATTCTTACCGCTCTCCGAAGAAAGACCCGCGACACAACGGGAATCTTGGTGTGAGGGGGCCTCGCGAACCGAAAAATCAGAGGAATTGGTGCGAAAGGGGGGACTCGAACCCCCACGGTTTTACCCGCCAGATCCTAAGTCTGGTGCGTCTGCCAGTTCCGCCACTTTCGCAATCTCCAGGATCATGCGCTTGCGAGCTTTGCACTCGCAGCCACCACTGGCATTGTAGCTATATTGCGGCTGTTCTCCAAAGGTACCACTGCCAGCAGATTGGCTGATGCGGGCGACGCACAGACCACAGACCGAAGAACAGGACATAGCGCCGCACCAGCTATGTTCCGGCTGTGCTTGGGCTGCAACTGATGTCGAAAGTCGCGCGCTGCTTCTTCTTGCCTCTGGTCTCAGGAACTCGGAAATGGGTGTAGGATAGAAAACCTCTCGTCATCCCTTCAGGGACCTCGGCCCTAAGTCGTATGGAGGGAAATCATGAGTCGCAAACAATCCATTGTTGCCTTACACGTCGCCGTGATGACCGTTGCTCTGCTGGTCTGCGCCGCCGCGTGGGCCCAGACGGAAACGGTGCTGCACAGCTTCAGGTATGGCACCGGCGACGGCTATCAGCCCGCAAGCCCACTGGTGGAGCACGCCGGCAGCCTGTATGGCGCCACGCCCTGGGGCGGAATCAATGAGTCGCTGTACTGTTTTTGCGGCACGATTTTCCAACTGAGCCCCAACCAGGACGGCACCTGGACGGAGAGCGTGCTGCACGGCTTTGGCCTCGACAACAACGGCGCGTACCCCACCGGACCGGTTGTCTTCGATAGTCAGGGAAACCTCTACGGAGTGGCGGAAGGCGGCGGCAGCAATCGGCTCGGTGTAGTGTTCAAGCTGACCCCCGGCGCGAATGGCCAATGGACGGAGTCCCTGGTTCATGCCTTCAGCGGACCGGATGGAGCCACTCCGCTTGCAGGATTGACCGAAGACAGCAGTGGTCATCTCTACGGCACGACCTCGATCGGTGGCCGTGACAATCTGGGCGTGGTCTTCGCCCTGGGCAATGGGAGCGGGGAAGTGGTTCTCCATTCCTTCACCAACGGAAATGACGGCAAGAACCCGCAATCGACGCTCATTACGGATGCCGGCGGCAATCTTTACGGTACGTCCCTGGGCGGCATGAGCGGCGGCGGAGTTGTTTTCAAGCTGACACCTAATCGCGGGAGCCAGGGCTGGACAATAACGAGTTTGCACTCGTTCAGCAGCGGCAACGGCAATGCTTACAATCCAACCGGACTCGCCTTCGGAGCCGATGGCAATCTGTACGGCACCGCCAGCGGTGGAAGGTACTTGTATGGCGCCATCTTCAAGCTGACGCCGAATGGCGACGGTACCTGGAGCGAGAGTACGATTTATGACTTCCAGGGGCCCCCGGGCGACGCAGGCGGCCCGCTTGGCCCGGTGACCCTGGACCACGCGGGCACTCTCTACGGAGTGGCTGGGGGCGGCGCCACGAACTGGGGCACGGTATATGACTTGACGCCCTCGGGCGGCGGGCAGTGGACGGAGACGATTCTCTACAATTTTTCAGGCGGTCTGGATGGGGCAAATCCCTCGAGCGGGCCGCTGCTGGGCAGTGACGGCAACCTCTACGGCCCCACTACCGCCGGAGGTCTGTATCAGGACTGGGGTGTGATCTACCAAATCACGCTGAACCCCTGAGGGATTCCCAGCGAATCCAGCGCGGCTCAGGCGTAGTCGATGGGATGCCGTTCCAGCCAGTGCTCGTCGTTCACCCGGCGCACCTCGCGCATCGTCGAGTGCGCGAGTTCGGAGGTCAGGCCGCGCGTCTTCCAGGAGAAGCCGGCGCAGAATCCCAGCGCACTTCCCACGGCTCCGAAGGCCACGGCAGTCACGGTGCGATGCCGGCGGGGGAGCAGCAGCGCCGGCAGCAAACCTACACAAGCTCCCAACGCGGCCAGCTTGAGCGACTCCTCGGCCGAGTGCTTGACCAGCGCGGAAGCCAGTTGCGGGTCGAAGTTTTGACGGCCGTTGCGAACTCCTGTGATGCCGGCACGCACCAACCTGCGTCCGTAACCCAGGGAAGTAGTTTCTGATGCCGTCCGTGTCATGGCTCTCTCCTGTCGGAAGGTGGATGCGGTTCGCAGCATCGCGACCTTAATCCCGCAGCCGGCAGCCGCTGCGCTCACCACAGTACAGCTTCGCAGAGCGGCGCACTAGCTTCAGTGATGTGAAACACAGGCGGAGGTGACGGCCACTCGCCTCAGCGGCAGATCCCCCCAGCCGCGGTGAGCCTGCGGGTGTACCTGCGGCGCCTCCCAAAAATCACGTGTTGCACCAAACAAAGTCGGACACTCGCGGCCCGATTAACGTGTTGCACCACACACAATTGCCGAAGTTGCGTGTTCTGACAAACAAAAATGGGGGGGAGCCGGACGGCGCAAAATGGCGTATCACTGAGGCATAGGACGTGTATCACAAATAATCTCGCTGCTTATCACTGACTCCCCCGCCGCCTACAGGTAACAATCCGGAGTAGCAGCCGAAAGGAAGTCCTTCGGCTGAGCCAGGTTGCCACTTCCAGGTAAGCACATCGGGACTTCGCCGGTGAAACAACAACGCCGGCCGGTATGTTCCCGATTTCGAAAATTAGTCACTGCTGCGCTGCGCAACGCAAAGCTGGCCACGAAGCGGAGACGTAACCGTCATGGTCGATCGATCCACGATCGTATTTGTTTGCCTGGGCGACTCGTCGTTTTCGGTGCCGTCCCTTTTACCGCTGCTCCAACTTCTGGGGCTGGCGTGCTTCTTCTACATTGCAGCAAAGCGTGTTGCACCACTCCTTCGGGCGCAACGCGATGTTCGCCTGGACCGTCCCTGGCTGCGGCTGCAAAAGCTCCTGAAGTTCTGGCTGGGCCAATGGAAGCACCCGCGCTATCCGCTTGCCGGAACCCTGCATCTGTGCATCTTCGCCGGGTTCATTCTTCTGGCCACACGCGCGTTCTATCTTCTGATCTTTGGATTGTCGCAGGACTTTGCGGAGGCCGGCACGATCGCGCGCGCCTACGACATCCTCGCCGATTACGCCGCGACCGTCGTCTTTGTAGCGGTTTCGGTGGCAGCGGTGCGCCGCGTGTTCTTCAAGCCGGCGCGCTATGCCGTCCCAAAACGGTTCGGCAAAGGCCATCCGGTCGACGCTATCTTCTTATTAGGGCTGATTGCGCTGCTGATGACCTCGGAGAGCCTGTTTGAGGCGAGCCGGGCCGCCATCCAGATGCAGCGCGGCACGGCCGTGGAGTTTCTGCCGGTCCTTTCGCTCCCCTGGCTGCTGAAAGATGTATTCCTGTCAGCGCCGCTGGCGGTGCTGTGGAAGCTGCACCTCGGCGCGTACCTGGTCGACGTTCTCACCTTCTACTTCCTGCTCTGTTACCGGCCGTTCGGAATTCAGTTCCACGTGGAGACCTCGCTGTTCAACGTCTTCTTTGCCAAGCTCGATCGTGGGACCGTGAAACCGGTGCGCTGGGGCGTGAGCGATGGCGAGCTGGACCAGGTGAAATCGTTTGGGGTGAAAACCTTCGAGGACTTCACCTGGAAGCACATGCTGGATTTCTACTCCTGCGCCGACTGCGGGCGCTGCTCCGACAATTGTCCGGCGAATGCGGCAGGGCGTCCGCTGTCGCCACGCTTCCTCACCATCAAGGCGCGCGACTACTGCTTCGAGCACTTTCCCGTGTTCGGCAAGTCGAACAACAGCCATGCGCTGATTGGCGGCATTTACTCCGACGACGAGATCTGGTCGTGCACCACCTGCGGCGCCTGCGAGGAAGAGTGTCCGCTGCTGATCGAATACGTCGACAAGATCGTCGATCTGCGGCGCGGCATGGTCGATGACGGAAGCGTGCCCAAGTCGATTCAGAAGGCGCTGAAGGCGCTGGAGAGCCGCGGCAATCCCTACGGCAAGCTGGAAAAGAAGAAGGCCGACTGGACCAAGGAGAAAGAGTTCCAGCAAAGCTGCCCGGTCAAGGTGCTGAACGGCGACGCCGGCGGCGAGACGCTGTACTTCGTTGACAGCATCACCTCCTACGACGATCGCATACAGGCGATCGGACGGGCGACGGCCCGCATACTGACCAGCACCGGCGAGAACTTCGCCATCCTCGGGGCCGCAGAGAAGGACAGTGGCCACGATGTGCGGCGCTTTGGCGAAGAGATGCTGTTCCTGGCGCTGCGCGATCACAACACCGACGCGATCAAAGCATCCGGTGTGAGGCGTATCGTCACCTCCGATCCGCACGCCTTCAACGCGCTCAAGCACGACTATACGGACGTTCCGCCGGTGGAGCACATCAGCCAGGTGATGGCGCGCAATGTGAAGGCTGGCACGCTCCAGTTCAATCCAGTGGAAAACCGAAACAGCGTCTACACCTACCACGATCCCTGTTATCTGGGGCGGCACAACCAGGTGTACGACGATCCCCGGCTGGTGCTGGACGCGATTCCGGGACTGAAGCGGGTGGAGATGAGCCGCTGCCGCGACCGCTCCTTCTGCTGCGGCGGAGGCGGACTGATGCTGTTCTATGAACCGCAGGAAGAAGAGCGAATCGGAGTGAAGCGAGTGCGCATGGCGGCCGAGGCCGGAGCCAACGTGATCGTGACCGCCTGCCCATTTTGCATGGTGAACATCGAGGACGCGATCAAAGTTGCGGGCCTGGAAGGAAAGATGACGGCCATCGACCTGGCGGAGCTGGTGGACCAGCAACTGGTGCGCGAGGCGGCGCCGTCGCGGCACGAACCGCCAGTCGTGGCCGAGGTGCACGCGTGAGCGAGATTCGCTGCCTCGCATGGGGAAGCGACTTTCGATATCAGAAGTCGACCACGGGAGGCAAAGATCAAGCGCCGTAGGCGCGAAACAGTTTAGCCCAGCACGGAGCCGGAGGCGGAGTGCTGGGTAAGAGGCAGTTCTAATTTCTGAGCCCCTTGAGGGGCGGCAGAAAGCGGGTCCCTCCGCTCGGACTGAAGTCCTCGGTCGGGATGACAACCAAAAAGGGCGTGGCTCAGGTCGTGTGCTTCGAAATTTTGCGAGGAGGGTGATGTGGAGATTTTAGTTTGCGCCAGAAGAGTACCTGATACCTCGGAGAATGAGATTCAACTCAACTCCGCGGGCAACGACATTGAACGCGACGACCTGGTCTATTCCATCAACGAGCCGGACAACTACGCGGTGGAAGAGGCCTTGCAAATCGTCGCCAGATCCGGGGGCAGCGTCACCGTTGCCACCGTGGGCACCGACGAGGACGAAGAGATCCTGCGCCGCGAGATGGCCATGGGCGCAAACCAGGGAGTGCTGCTCTCCGACGACGCGTTCAGCGGCTCGGACGCCAGGGGAATTGCGACCGTCTTGAAGAGCTACGTGCAGAAGAACAAGTTCGACCTTGTCCTGACGGGCGTGCAGGCGGAGGACGGTGGTGCGCAGGTCGGCGGCATGCTGGCGGCGCTGATCGAGTATCCCTTCGCCTCGCTGGTGAACTCCATCGAGGTGCTCGACGGCAACAAGCTGAAGATCGCCCGCGAGATTGAAGGCGGCAACAAGGAGATGAGCGAGATTGATCTTCCTTGCGTGCTGTCGATCCAGACGGGCATCAACGAGCCGCGCTACGTCGGGATGCGTGGCATTCGGCAAGTGGCATCGCTGGAGATTCCCACCTACGGCGCATCGGAGCTGGGAATCGATGCGGCCGCGGTCGGCAAGGCTGCCGCGAATGTGACCCGCGACGACTACTTTGTGCCGGCCCTGGGCAAGGGCGCGGAGATCCTCGCAGGCAGCAACGAAGAGATTGCCGACAAGCTGATTGAGCTGATCAAAGCCAAAGGAGGTTTGCAATGACCGCGCGGATTTTTGCCTACATCGTGCACAAGGCCGGCGTGGCCGACGATACGGCACTGGAGCTGTTGGCCGCCGCAAAGAAGATCGACCCGGCGGCACCTCCGACGGCGATTGTCATGGGCTCCGGTGCGGAGCTGGATGGAGTCTGCGCCAGCCTGAGCACCTCCTACACCGAGGTCTGGAAGGTGGCGAGCGCGAGTCTGGCTTATCCCAATGCCGAGCTGATTCGCCAGGTATTAATGAAGATACTGCCGCCGGGCTGCATCGTTCTTGTACCGCACAATCACTTCGGCATTGATCTTGCGCCTGGCCTTTCCATCAAGCTGAACGCCGCGTTTGTCTCCGACGCGGTCGGCATCGAGGGAATCGAAGGAGCATATCTCAAAGTCATTCGTCAGGAGTTCGGCGGACAGGTCAGCACGCACGTGCGCTGCAAGGTCGCTGCGGGCGCGGTGGTGAATGTGCGTCCGGGCGCCTGCAAGCCTCTGGAAGGCGTTTCCGTATCCGGAGTTGTCATCGACAAGTCCTCGGAAGTTGGAGCGCTGAGCGCGAAGCGCCGCTACTTGACGACGATTGCGCCCGAAGCCGGCGACGTCGACATCACCAAAGAACCGGTGCTGGTCTCCGTCGGTCGCGGCATCGGCGAGAAGGACAATATCCCGATCGCCGAAGAACTTGCGCAGGCGATGGGAGCGGTAGTGAGCTGCTCGCGCCCGGTGGTCGATGCCAAATGGCTGCCCAAGTCGCGGCAGGTGGGCTCGTCGGGTCAGACGGTGAAGCCCAAGGTCTATCTTGCCTGCGGCATCAGCGGATCGTTCCAGCATTTGGCCGGCCTGAAGGGCAATCCGTTCATCGTCGCCATCAACAAGAATCCCAAGGCGCCGATCTTCCAGGTTGCCGAAGTCGGGATCGTCACCGACATGCTGGAGTTCATGCCCGAGCTGACGGAGCGGGTGCGCGAAGCGAAGAAGGTTGGCGTGTAAATACGGCCTCCCTGGCACGGGTCCGACGGCGAAGCCTGACCGCCGCCCGAGGGCCCGGAGAAGGGATTGAGAAAAGCTCCAACGATTTCAGCCAAGGAAAGGTCTGTCATGATCAGCAAGAAAACTCTGCAACTCAGTTTGAAATCGCTTCGCGATTTCGCCAAGAAGCGCCTCCCTGACGAGGAGCTGATCTCCCTCGACGAACGCGACGAGTGTCCGGTGGAAATTGTCCGGCACATGAGCGATCCGGACAAGCTCGGCATTCAACTCCTGTTCATTCCCGAAGAATACGGCGGCATGGGCGGCAGCACCTTCGATGTTTATCTCATCTGCGAGCAGATGGCGCGGATCGACCTCGGCGTCGCTACCTCGTTGTTCGCCACCTTCCTGGGCAGCGATCCCATCACCTTTGGCGCCACTACCGAGCAGAAGAAGAAATGGCTGGGCAAGATCGCTGACGAAGGCATTCTGTTCGCCTACGGTGCGACCGAGCCGGAAGCAGGCAGTGACCTGGGCGCGCTGAAGACGACCGCTGATCGCGTCGAGAAAGATGGCAAGATCGTCGGCTACAAGATCAACGGCAGCAAGCAGTGGATCTCCAACGGCGGCATAGCCGACCATTACACGATCCTGGCGAACACGCCGGCCGGGCCGACCTGGTTCATCGTCGACGCCGGAACCAAGGGCTTTGCGCACGATGAGCCCGAGGACAAGCACGGCATCCGCCTGAGCAACACGGCAGCGCTGGCGCTCAACGATGTTTACGTTGATGCCGACCGTCTGGTCGGCGGCGTGGAAGGCCAGGGCTTGCTGCAAGCGCAGCTGGTCTTCGGATATACGCGCGTGATGGTGGCGGCCTTTGGACTGGGTGCGGGATGGGCCGCGCTGGACCGCGCGATCCCGTATTCCACGAAGCGCATTCAGGGCGGAGCGCCGCTGTCGGAGAAGCAGGGTTACACGCACAAGCTGATCGTTCCCTGTGTGGTTCGTCTGGAAGCCGGCCGCGCCTACATCGAGGAGACGGCCGAGCGCATCGATGCTGGCGCCGAAGGCAGCCTGAACACCGAAGGCGCTATTGCCAAGTACATGTCAACCGAAGCCGGCGATGCCGCAGCCGACGCCAGCATTCAGGCGCTGGGCGGCTACGGCTACACCCATGAATACATGGTGGAGAAGATCAGCCGCGACGTGCGCATCACCCGGATCTATGAAGGCACCTCCGAGATCATGGAGATGACCATCAGCCGCGACCGCTGGCAGCTGCACCTGAAGACGCGCGGCCAGTACTATCACGAGCGCGCTCGCCAGGTGGAAGCGCTGCACGCAGCGCATCCGAATGTTGGCGCCGATGTGGCCGCGCTGGCGCTGCATGCCCTGGCCGAACTTCTGGAGAAGGCGCGCGTCAACCGCCTGACGCGCTTCCAGCACATCCTGCTGCGCATTGGCGAATGGATCGCTTACGCCGAATGCGCCGCCACGCTTGCCCGGCGCGCCGCGCTATCCGCCGAAGGCCGTCTGAACGAGAAGGCCAACGACCGCTTCGATGCGACCGCGCTGGCGGCCATCAGCCGCGTGTTTGCACGCGAGGCGGCGATGAAGGTCGCTGGAGACGGCTTGCGCTGTATCACCGGCGGCGGAGGCGTCAGCGATGCGGAGATGCCGCTATTTGAAGCCGCGCTCGGACTGTCGGCAATTCACCGCGCGCAGTCTGGCCTGCTGGCCGATCAGGATTATGTCGCAGACGTGCTCTATGGCCGCGTGAAGAAGACCGCGCCGGAAGCCGTCGCGGAATTAGCCCACCGATAACCCAGGAACGGGCGCCTGCCTCTCCCTCCGACAGGCGCCCACCGTGAAGAGGACCGTCATGGAAAACACCGCACATCGTGCAATCGCCATTGTGGGGGTGGGAGCGATCCTGCCCGACGCCCCGAACGCTGCGGCGTTCTGGAATAACGTGAAGACCGGCCGCTACAGCATCACCGACGTCGATGCTGAGCGCTGGGACCCAGCCTGCTATTACGATGCCGATCCCGCGGCGCCCGACAAAACCTATTCCAAGATCGGTGGCTGGGTCCGCGAATTTGCCTGGGAGCCGATGAAGTGGCACCTGCCGATTCCGCCGCGCGTCGCCGACGCCATGGACCTCGCGCAGCAATGGGGCATCGCGTGCACGCGCGAGGCGCTGGAGGATTACGGCTGGCCCAAGCGGCCGCTGGATCTCGATCGCACGGCGGTCATTCTGGGCAACGCCATGGCCGGCGAAAAACATTACCTTAGCTCGCTGCGCGTCTTCTTTCCGGAGTATGCCCACGAGCTGGCGGAGACACCGGGCTTTGCTCATCTGCCGGCAGAGTTACAGCGCGAGATCGCTGATCAGTTTCACGAGCGCATGCAGAAGCGCCTTGCGCCCATCACCGAAGACACCATGCCGGGCGAGCTGGCCAACTGCATGGCCGGGCGCATTGCGAATCTCTACAACTTCCACGGCCCCAACTTCATCTGTGACGCCGCCTGTGCTTCCGCGATGGCGGCCATCAGCTCGGCGGTGAAGGGGCTGATCGAGAACGAGTTTGATGTCGTTGTGACCGGCGGCGTGGACCGCAACATGGGCGCGCCAACCTTCGTGAAGTTCTGCAAGATTGGAGCGCTATCGGCAACTGGGACAAGGCCTTACGCGCAGGGCGCCGACGGCTTCGTCATGGGCGAAGGCGCGGCCATCTTTCTGCTCAAACGGTTGGCTGATGCCGAGCGAGACCAGGACAAGATATACGCGGTGCTGCGTGGCATCGGAGGCGCGAGCGATGGTAAGGGAAAGGGCATTACCGCGCCCAATCCTATTGGACAGAAGTTGTGCGTTGAACGCGCCTGGCAGAATGCCGGACTCACTCCCGGTACTGGGACGCTGATTGAAGGCCACGGGACCTCAACCCGCGTAGGCGATGTGGTGGAAGCGCAAAGCATGGTGGAAGTACTGAGCAGCACCAGCCTTCCCGCTCACTCCGTGCCCCTCGGCTCAGTCAAGTCGAACATTGGTCACCTCAAAGGGGGTGCAGGTGCTGCCGGGATGTTGAAAGCTGCACTGGCGCTGCACAACAAGGTCCTGCCGCCCAGCCTGAATTGCCAACATCCCAGTCCCGACATCGACTTTGCCCACTCGCCACTTTACGTCAATACCGAACTGAAGCCGTGGGATGTTCCCCCGGATGTCGTGCGTCGTTGCGGCGTCAGCGCCTTCGGCTTCGGAGGCACAAACTTCCACATGGTGATGGAAGAACACATCCCAGGCCGGCTGAACGGAAACGGCAAGAAGTCGATTGCGGTTCCGGTTGTGCCGCCGGTGACGAAAGAGGCGCCAATGCTAGTCAGCGCCACCGCACCCGTGGCGAGTGTCGGAGCGGCTGCTCCGGTAGCGAATGCAGCCGCAGTATCGCCTACGGCCAGCGCGGGTCCAGCTGTGGCTGCCGGCAATCCGGCTGAGGTTGCTCGCAAAGCGCCCTTGCGCGGAGCGCTGGTGATCGGCGCGGCCTCGAACGCTGAGCTGGTCGAGCGGCTGAAAACAGTCCTGAAAGATGCGCAGGCGGGCAAGGCTCCCGCTCCCGCTGCGCCGGCAGATTCCGATCTGCGCGCGCCGGAGCGTCTGGCGATTGACTATGCCGACGCCGCCGATCTGGCAATGAAGTGCGGCATCGCGCTGAAAGCATTCCAGGCGAACCAGCCCGCGTTTTGGAAAGCGATTCGCGCGCAGGGCATCTTCCGCGGACACGGCCCGGCGCCGAAGGCCGCGTTCCTCTACACCGGCCAGGGCTCGCAGTATGTGAACATGCTGCGCGCGATTCGCGACAAGGAGCCCATCGTCGCCGAGACCTTCGCGGAAGCAGACCGCATCATGACGCCGCTGCTGGGCAAGCCGCTCAGCCAAATCATCTACGTCGATCCGGCCAATGAGAAAGCTGTCGCCGACGGTGAAGAGGCCTTGCGTCAGACCGCGGTCACGCAGCCGGCCGTGATCACCATCAACATCGCCACTACGCGGCTGCTTGGCGCCTATGGCATCAGGCCTGATATGACGATGGGACACAGCGTCGGCGAATACGGAGCGCTGGTGGCCGCGGGAGCGATGCCGTTCGAAGACGCGCTGGAAGCGGTGAGCGCGCGCGGCCGCGAGATGACTCGCGTCTCCATGGCGGACAACGGCAAGATGGCCGCGGTGTTTGCGCCCATTGCCGAGGTGGAGCGCATTCTGAAGACCGTCAGCGGCTACGTGGTGATCGCCAATGTCAACAGTAATACCCAGTCGGTCATCGGCGGGACAAGCAAGGCAATTGACCAGGCCGCGCAGATCTTCCAGCAGGCCGGCTACGAATTCCGGGAGTTGCCGGTAAGCCATGCTTTCCACACGTCGATCGTCGCACCGGCGAGCGCGCCTCTGAAGCAGATGCTGTCCCGTCTGCAGATGCAGACGCCGGTGATTCCGATCGTGGCGAATGTCAATGGCGAGTTCTACCCCAGCGACGTGGTCAAAGAGACAATGACCGACATGCTGGCCAAGCAGGTTGCCGCGCCGGTGCAGTTCGTCAAAGGGCTGCGCACGCTGTACGACGCGGGTGCGCGCGTATTTATCGAGGTGGGGCCGAAGAAAGCGTTGCAGGGATTCGCCGAAGATGTGCTGGGTAGCGACAGCGACGTCTTCGCGCTGTTTACCAACCACCCCAAACTGGAAGACCTGACCGCCTTCAACCAGGCGCTTTGTGGACTGTATGCCGCGGGGTTAGGCCGCGTGGGTGCCGAAGCCAGACGCGAGGCTTGGGCAAGGCCGGTGACTGCGTCCTCTGTTCCCCCGACAGTGGACACCACTGTCTCCGCTGCGATGGAAGTCGCAGCGGAGGCGGCAGCTCTGGCGAAAAGCGCCCCGGAGGCCGAAGTCCCGGCAACCGTCGCTTCCGCCGGGCCGACGAATGGCAGCCGCTACATCGAATTGGGCAAGTTCTTCGCCAAGGTGCTGGATCGCGGCTGGGAGATCTATGGCGGACAGCAGCCCACGGCGGTCGAACCGGTGGTGATCACGGGCGCCGCGCTGGGCCTGCCCGGAACCGATCACATCTTCGACGACGGGAACGTCGAACGCATTTTGCGAGGCGATCAGTTCATCACGTCGATTCCCGCTGAGTTCCGCCGCGCCATGCTCGACAAACGCATTCGGCGGCTGGTGAAGAGCGACCAGGGAGAGCCCACGTTTGAGTCCATTACCGATGTGGCGGACGTGATCAAGCTGGCCGGCCGGGGAGGCGCCTTCGATCTGGAGAGCGAATTCGGCGTTCCTGCCGAGCACCTGGCGGCCCTCGACCGCGTTACCCGCTTGGCGATTGCCGCCGGTATCGACGCCATGCGCGACGCCGGGATTCCACTCGTAATGCGTTACAAGACCACGACCAAGGGCACCAAGCTTCCCGAGCGGTGGGGCCTGCCGGACGCGTTGCGCGACGACACGGGCGTGATCTTCGGCTCCGCATTTCCCGGCTGCGACTCCTTTGCCGAGATCCTATCGGACTATTACGCCGACCGGGCCCGGCGTGACGAGCTGGCGATGTTGGAAAAATGGAGCGCCCAGAGTGCTAACGGACATTCCGCCCTGGGCCAGGAGGTGGCGCGCCGCATCGGGGAATTGCGCGCTGACCTCGAGCAGAACCCGTACGTCTTCGATCGGCGCTTCCTGCTCCGAGTTTTGTCCATGGGACATTCGCAGTTTGCCGAGCTCATCGGCGCGCGCGGTCCCAACACGCAAATCAATGCCGCCTGTGCGACCACCGCACAAGCCGTCGCCCTGGCGGAGGACTGGATCCGCGCCGGACGCTGCCGCCGCGTGATCATCATCTCGGCCGACGATGTCACCTCCGACAACATGATCGGATGGTTCGGCGCCGGCTTCCTGGCCAGTGGGGCAGCCGCCACGGACGAAGCCGTGGAAGACGCCGCCATTCCCTTCGACCGCCGCCGTCATGGCCTGATTATGGGCATGGGCGCCGCGGCCCTGGTGGTGGAGAGCGCGGCAGCCGCGCGCGAACGCGGCATCCAGCCCATCTGCGAAGTCTTAAGCGCGGTCACTGCCAACAGCGCATTCCACGGAACGCGCCTCGATGTGCAGCATATCGGCCAGGTCATGGAAGACCTGATGGCGCAAGCGGAATCGCGCAGTGACATTCGACGTCAACAGATAGCACCGCAAATGGTTTTCGTTTCCCACGAGACCTACACTCCCGCGCGTGGCGGCAGCGCCTCGGCGGAGGTCCACGCACTGCGTCGCGTCTTCGGCGACGTTGCCGATCAAATTGTGGTCGCCAATACCAAAGGCCTCACCGGCCATGCGATGGCAACCGGCATTGAAGACGTACTTGCCGTGAAGGCGCTGGAGACAGGACTGCTGCCGGCGGTGGCGAACTTCAAGGAAGTGGATCCCGAGCTCGGCATGCTGAACCTGTCGAAGGGCGGCGCCTATCCCATCGAATATGCGTTACACCTCGGCGCCGGGTTCGGCTCGCAGATCAGCATGATGCTGCTGCGGTGGGTGAAGACCAAAGACGGTGTTCGCCGCAGTCCCAACAATTTGGGATATACCTACCGCGTAGCTGATCCAGCTGTATGGAACACCTGGCTGAGCCACATCGCGGGATACCCGACGACGGAGTTGGAAGTGGTGAAGCGGACGTTGCGCGTGCGCGATCAAGGACCGTGGGCGCGCGCCGCAAAGCCGGCCGAGGACTCGCAGGCTGTCGCGGCTCCAGTTCCAACCGCTGCGAGGCCAACCGGGTCAGCTCCACCGGTTGCGCCGCAGGCATCCTCTTCAGCGGCAGCAACCGCAGTGCCCGCAAAATCTCCGGCAGCGGCTCAGGAAGCTGTTCCGCCAATGCCGGCAGTGGCTGAGATGAAGCCGGCGCCGACGCCGCCAAAAGCGGAAGTGCAAGCCGCCGAGGCTCAGCCGGCCCGCACAGAAAAAGACAAAGACGCTCCACCGGCGCAGGTCGTCGCACCTCCGGCTCCGGCGCCACCACAGGCTGCGCCGAGCGGCTCGGTGAAAGATCGGATCCTGGCGCTGGCGGTGGAGAAGACCGGCTATCCAGTCGACATGCTCGACCTCGACCTGGATCTCGAAGCCGATCTTGGCGTGGACACGGTGAAGCAGGCGGAGATCTTCGCCGCCATTCGTGAGATGTACAACATTCCGCGGGACGAGAATCGCAAATTGCGCGATTATCCAACACTGGCGCACGTGATTCGTTTCGTGCTCGAGAAGCGGCCAGACCTGGCGGCTGCGCCTTCGCCGGCGCCAGAGGCCAAGGAGGCTGTACCAGCAGTCGACGCCGCCACTCCCGCACTGGCGGTATCCGCGAAGCCTACCGCCGCAGTTACGGCGACCACCGCGCCCGAGAAAGTTGAAGCACCGGCGAAAGCCTCCGCCACTGCGGCTGACTCGGTGAAGCAGCGCATTCTGGCGCTGGTGGTGGAGAAGACCGGCTATCCGGAGGACATGCTGGATCTCGACCTTGATCTGGAAGCCGATCTTGGCGTGGACACAGTGAAGCAGGCGGAGATGTTCGCCGCCATCCGCGAGATCTACAACATTCCTCGCGACGAGAACCGCAAGCTGCGCGATTATCCCACGCTGGCTCACGTGATTCGCTTCGTGTTTGAACAACGGCCGGACCTGGTGGCCGCGGCTTCGCCCGCACCAGCTACCGCGGCTGATCAAGTCACAACATCAGCAACGCCCGCGCCGGAGGCGGCAAGCGCGCCGCAGCCGGAAGCTTCCGCACCGCTTACCGCTGGAGTGACAGCTGACTCGGTGAAGCAGCGCATTCTGGCGCTGGTAGTGGAGAAGACCGGCTATCCGGAGGACATGCTCGACCTCGACCTTGATCTGGAAGCCGATCTTGGCGTGGACACGGTGAAGCAGGCGGAGATGTTTGCCGCCATCCGCGAGATCTACAACATTCCGCGCGACGAGAACCGCAAGCTGCGCGATTATCCCACGCTGGCTCACGTGATTCGCTTCGTGTTTGAACAACGGCCGGACCTGGCGGCCGCGGCTTCGCCCGCACCAGCTACCACGGCTGATCTAGCCACAACATCAGCACCGCCCGCGCCGAAGGCGGCAAGTGCGCCGCAGCCGGAGATTCCCGCACCGGTTACCGCTGGAGTGACGGCTGACTCAGTGAAGCAGCGCATTCTGGCGCTGGTGGTGGAGAAGACCGGCTATCCGGAGGACATGCTCGACCTCGACCTTGATCTGGAGGCCGATCTTGGCGTCGACACGGTGAAGCAGGCAGAGATGTTTGCCGCCATCCGTGAGATCTACAACATTCCTCGCGACGAGAACCGCAAGCTGCGCGATTATCCCACGCTGGCTCACGTGATTCGCTTCGTGTTTGAACAACGGCCAGACCTGGCAGGGAAGCCCGCGCCGGCCGCTACCTCAACCGCGACCGTTACTCCCGCTCCGCTTGCCGAAGCCGCGCCCGCTACCGTAGAGGCTGCTGCGCCGGCAACACCAGCAGCCGCGACGGACGCAATCTCTCCGGAGTCGATCCAACAGACTGTCTTGCAGATTGTGGCGGAGAAAACCGGCTATCCGCCAGAGATGCTCGATCTCGACCTCGACCTTGAAGCTGACCTCGGCATCGATACGGTGAAACAGGCAGAAATGTTCGCAGCGGTGCGGGCGGCGTACAACATCCCGCGCGATGAGAACCTGAAGCTGCGCGATTTTCCGACGCTGGCGCACGTCATCCAGTTCGCGCAACAACGGCGGCCGGGCCAACCGGCGGCGGCTGCTCCAGAAGCACCAGCCGTAATCGCGCCGCCGCCTCGGCCCGTCGCCAGTTTCGAGGAAGCGAATCGAATACCGCGGCGGGTGCCGATTCCGGTGCTGCGTCCGCCACTCGCGATCTGTAAGACAACCGGTGTCGGGTTGGGCGCCGGAAGCCGGGTGGTCCTGATGTCCGATGCCGGCGGAGCAGGAGCTGCGCTGCAGCAGCGGCTTCACATGCTGGGGGTCGAGGTCCTGAGCATCGACAACGCCCGTGACCCCGATGCGCTCACCGCGCTTCTGAAAACATGGATCGCAGCGGGGCCGGTGAAGGGCGTCTACTGGCTGCCCGCACTCGACAACGAAGGGCCGCTCGCCAAACTTGACGCGTCCGCGTGGCACGGAGCCTTACAGCTTCGCGTAAAGTCGCTGTACACCTCGATGCGAGCTTTGTTCGATCAGGTGGCGCAGCCGGGCACGTTCCTGGTGTCGGCGACTCGCCTTGGCGGACAGCATGGATACGACGAGGCTGGAGCGGTTGCGCCCATGGGCGGCGCGGTTACCGGCTTCACCAAGACCTACAAGCGCGAGCGTCCGGAAGTGCTGGTCAAAGCGGTCGATTTCGAGGACGGCTGCAATGCCTCGCAGATTGCCGACCTGCTCATCGAAGAGACGCTGCGCGACAACGGCGCAGTCGAGGTCGGCTACAAGAACGGGCTGCGCTGGACTGTGGGCCTGCAGGAGCAACCGGCAAACGACGGCCAGGCAGGACTCACCCTGGATCCGAACAGCGTGTTCGTGATCACCGGCGCGGCCGGCAGCATTGTGTCCGCGATCACGGCGGACCTGGCTGCGGCATCCGGCGGCACCTTTTACCTGCTGGACCTGGTACCCGAGCCCGACGCCAATAATCCCGATCTCGCCCGCTTTGTCAGCGACAGAGAAGGCCTGAAGCGCGACCTGTTCGCGCGCATTCAGGCGCGAGGCGAGCGGGCGACGCCAGCCCTGGTGGAAAAAGAGCTGGCGGCACTGGAGCGCGCGCAGGCGGCGTTAAGCGCGATTCATGCGGTGCGCGCGGCCGGCGGAACGGCGCACTACTTCAGCGTGAACCTGGCCGACACGAACGGAGTTGCGAGCGTGATCGAGCAGGTACGGCAGAAGAGCGGACACATCGATGTGCTGCTGCACGCGGCCGGGCTGGAGCGCAGTCATTTCCTTCCCGACAAGGACCAGCGCGAGTTCGATCTGGTCTTCGACGTGAAGGCAGACGGGTGGTTCAATCTGCTGCACGCCATTGGCGAGATGCCGTTGGGCGCAACCGTGGCGTTCAGTTCGGTTGCGGGCAGATTCGGCAACGGTGGCCAGACCGACTACAGCGCGGCCAACGATCTGCTGTGCAAGTACACATCCAGCTTCCGTTCGACGCGGCCGCAAACGCGCGGCATCGTCATCGACTGGACGGCATGGGGTGGCATCGGCATGGCGACCCGCGGCTCCATTCCAAAGATGATGGAGCTGGCGGGCATCGACATGCTGCCGGCCGAAGCGGGCATTCCCGTGATCCGTCGTGAACTGACCGCGGGGGGCACGCGTGGGGAAGTCGTCATCGCGCAGCGCCTCGGCTTGATGCTTGCCGAATGGGACGAGACCGGAGGCCTGGACACGGCCATGCTGGCTGCCTCCAGCCAGTTCTTGTCCGGACAGGGACCGATGGTGGGCAGGATTTCCGGGGTTGGCATCTACAGCGGGCTCACCATGGAGACCACGCTCGATCCCGCGGTGCAGCCCTTCCTGGACGATCACCGCATCGATGGTACGCCGGTGCTGCCAGGGGTGATGGGCATCGAGGCGTTTGCGGAAGCCGCCCTGTGCCTGCACCCTGACTGGCACATCAACAAAATCGAAGAAGTGAACTTCCTGGCGCCATTCAAGTTTTACAAGGATGAACCGCGGGCAGTCACGATCCAGTCCACGATCTATCCGCAAGGGGAAAAGCTGCTTGCGGAGTGCCGGCTCATCGGCCGCCGCAAACTTGTGGGGCAAACCGAGCCGCAGGAGACGACGCACTTCACGGCGCGCGTAAGCCTGCGGAAACAGGTTCCCGGGGCGGTCACCGGTCCTACACCACGGCTATCGGCGGAGGCCATCGTGGACGCGGCACAGATCTATCGCATTTACTTCCACGGTCCTGCTTATCAGGTAGTGGAAAGGGCATGGTGGGATGGCGAGCACATGGTAGGCGCACTGACGCCCGACTTGCCGGACGAGTGCAAACCCTCGGAGCGCCGCACGGTGATTGGCCCCAGGCTGATCGAACTGTGCTTCCAGACCGCAGGTCTGTGGGAGATGGCGGCGCAGAGCCGGATGGGTCTGCCGTGGCAGGTGCGCGGGGTGTCGTGGCTGCGCAGCCCGCACCTTACCGAGGACGCCTTCTACGCCCTGGTCACACCTAATCCCGAGCAGGGCACCTTCGATGCAGAGGTGGTGGATTCTCACGGTAATCGTTATCTGCGGCTGGACGGGTATCGTACGGCGGAACTCTCGTCCAGCGTGGAAAGCGAGCCGTTGAAAGCGCTCCAGGAGGCGCTGTCCGCCGCGACTCTCACTATGTAAGACACAGCTTTCTGCCGCCTGAAGGATGAGCGAAATGCAACGCATCTTTGAACGAGTCGCCATAATCAATCGCGGCGAAGCCGCCATGCGGTTCATCCACGCGGCGCGCGAGTTCAGCCATGAACACGGCGTCGCGTTGCGCACGATCGCACTGTATACCGAGCCCGACCGCAACGCCATGTTCGTGCGCGAAGCAGACGAGGCCTTCTGCCTGGGATCCAGCCAGTTCGCGGACCCCACGACCCACCAAGTCAAAAGCAGCTACGTGGATTATGCGCGACTGAAGCGGGCGCTGCTGAGCACACGCGCGGAAGCGGTTTGGGTGGGATGGGGCTTCGTTGCCGAGCACGCCGACTTCGCCGCCCTGTGCGAGGAGATTGGGCTGGTGTTTCTCGGACCCAGTTCGGTAGTGATGCGCCGGCTGGGCGACAAAATTTCGTCCAAGCATCTGGCCGAGCAGGCGCATATCCCGATCATTCCCTGGAGCGGCGGCCCCGTGGCAACGCTACAGGAAGCGGTGCGTCATGGTGAACGGATCGGATATCCGCTGCTCATCAAGGCGACCGCCGGCGGTGGGGGACACGGGATTCGCCGCGTGAATTCAACCGAGGAGCTGCCGGAGGCGTGGGAGCGAGCGCGCACGGAAGCGTTCAAGGCGTTCGGCGATGCCACGGTCTTCATGGAGCAACTGGTCGATGGCAACGCCCGGCACGTGGAAGTGCAGGTGATTGCCGACCAGTACGGCACCACCTGGGCGGCGGGCGTGCGCGATTGCACGGTGCAGCGGCGCCATCAGAAAGTGATGGAGGAAGCGCCCTCGCCGGCGCTTTGCCCGGAACTGGACGAGGCGATCCGGGAATCGGCGGTGCGGCTCAGCCAGGCGGCGGGATATCGCAGTGCGGGCACGGTGGAGTTCCTGTATCAGCCGGCGCCGCAGCGCTTCTACTTCATGGAGATGAACACGCGATTGCAGGTGGAGCATCCGGTAACGGAATGCACCACGCGCCTGGACCTGGTAAAGCTCCAGATTCATGTTGCCCGTGGCGGACGGCTGGAGGGCGCGCAGCCGCGCGCCATCGGCCATGCCATCGAGGTGCGGCTGAACGCGGAAGATCCGGAAAACGGCTTCGCGCCCGGGCCCGGCACCATCGAGCGCTTCATGATCGCGACTGGTCCGGGAATACGGATCGATACCGGCGTCTCGGTCGGCGATACCGTTCCTCCCGAATTCGACTCGATGGTGGCGAAGATCATCGCCTTCGGCCAGAGCCGGCAGGAAGCGCTGTCGCGCATTCAGCGCGTGCTGCGGGAAAGCGTAGTCGTTATTAAGGGCGGCGCAACCAACAAGGCATTTCTGCTGGAGCTGTTGACCCGCCCCGAAGTTCTGCACGGGCAGGTGGATGTGCAGTGGCTGGACCGGATGACCGCCAACAACGAGCACCTCTCGGCGCGCTATGCCGACGTGGCGCTGGTGCAGGCGGCGATCGAGGTCTATCTGGCCGACCTCGCGGTGGAGAAGACGCAGTTCTACGCTTCCGCCGTACGCGGACGGCCGCAGGTCCGCAGCGAAGCGGGACGCGAGGTGAAGCTGCGCTATCGCGGGCAGTCGTACACCATGAAGACCTACTGCCTGGGGGCGGAGCGCTATCGCATAGAGGTCGATGGATCGGTGATCGATGCCCATCTGCATCCGCTGGGGCCTTTCGAATATTGGCTGACCACGTTTGGCCAGCGTTCGCATGTGGTCTCGGTGGTGCAAGGATTGCAGTATCGCATCGAGGTAGATGGCGTTTCGCACCGCATCGAGCGCGATGACGAAGGTATGGTGCATGCTCCCGCGCCCGCGGTCGTGGTGTCGGTGGCGGTCAAGCCAGGAGACATGGTGGAGGCGGGAGACCGGCTGCTGGTGCTGGAAGCCATGAAGATGGAGACGCAGGTGGTGGCTCCGTTTGCCGGCCGAGTGCGCGAGGTGATGAGCATTCCCAACGTGCAGGTGGACACGGGCGCCCCGCTGGTGCAGATTGAACCCTCCACCGGAGATCAGACCGTGGGCAGCAGCGGGCGCGTGGCTTTCGGAACGGCGCTCACTATGGACGAATCCAGCTCCCAACCGGCGTGGTGTCAAAGCCTGGACGAACTGCGGCAGTTCATGCTGGGCTTCGACGGCGACGCGGTGCGCACGGCGAAGACCCTGGCGCGCTGGAGTCAGAGCCGTACCGGCAACGGGGCGGACGACACGGAAGAGATGCGGCGCCAGGAAAACGAAATTCTCAGCATCTTTGTCGATATCTGCTCGCTGTTCCGCCGCCAGCCGAGCATGAATGGTCCCTCCGGCGGAGAAGCGCCCAGCCGCGAATCCTACCTTTTCACTTATCTGCGCACGATCCAGACCCAGGGCGAAGGACTGCCTACGGTGTTCCTCGATGCCCTGCGCAGAGTAGTTGCGCATTATGGGATCACGACGCTGGAGCCTACGCCGGCGCTGGAGGAAACCCTGCTGTGGGTCTACAAGTCGCATCAGCGCTTCGATCGTCAGATTGCGCCTATAGCCGGCGTACTGGAGCGGCGATTGCCGGTTGCGGAGTTAGACGAGCCGGACCCGGACAGCTCCTTCCGCACGCTGCTCGACCGGCTGATTTCGGTGACCCGCGAGAGCGCGCCGATGGTGAGCGATCTGGCGCGCGAGGTGCGCTACCGCTGCTTCGATCATCCCGTCTTTGAGCGCTCGCGCCGGCGGGTGTACGCGCACGTGGAACAGGACATCGATTTCCTGTCGGCGAATCCGCACGCCACCGACCGCGAGGAGCGGGTGCGCGCCTTGATGGATTGTCCGCAGCCGCTGTTAGGCTTGTTCTCCTCCCGGTTTGCCACCGCAGGACTGAGCTTGCGGCTGCTGATGCTGGAGATATTGACCGCGCGCTATTACCGCGCGCAAGACCTGTCGGACACGAGTTGCCACACGCTCGACGGTCAGTGCTTTGTCTCCGCACAGGTTCAGGAAGAGCAGAAGCGCGTTTATCTGTTCAGCACGCACAGCGAGTATGCGCAACTCGAGGCCGCGACGCGAAAGATGATTCCGCTGCTGGCCAATGTTCCGGAGGGAGCGCCGGTCGCCATCGACTTCTATCTGTGGCGGGCGACTGGGGAAAACGATGTGGAGGCGACGCAGCAGGAAGTCCAGTGCCGGCTGAACCAGGCGGGCTTGCCGCCTTCGGTGGAGAGAGTGGTGGTTGCCATCGGCGGGCCGGAAAGTATCCACTCTGAGACGCCGGTGCGGCACTTCACCTATGCTCGGCACGATGGCGCGTACGAGGAAGATAGATTCTTCCGCGGAATTCATCCGGCCATGGCCAGCCGCCTGAGCCTGTGGCGGCTGAAGAACTTCCATGTCGAGCGCCTGCAGTCGGTGGAGGATGTCTACCTGCTGCATGCGATTGCCTGCGAGAATCCCAAGGACGAGCGCCTGTTTGCGTGCGCGGAGGTGCGCGATCTGACGCCGGTGCGGGATGACAGCGGCCGGGTTGTCCAACTGCCGCACCTGGAGCGGATGTTCGCGGAAGCGCTGGCGGCGATCCGCCAATTCCAGATGCGCAGGCCCGCGCCCAAGCGCCTCTATTGGAACCGTATCCTGCTCTACGTCTGGCCGCCCTTGAATTTCAATCCGGACGAGATGATCGACATCGCGCGGCGGCTGGCGCCGGCTACGGATGGACTCGGACTGGAACAGGTGGTGGTGAAGGCCCGCATTCCGCACCCGCAGACGGGCGAGCTGCGCGACATGATGGTGCGCATCTCAAGCCCGGGCAGCACCGGCCTGCTCATGACGCTGCGCCCGGCCACCAAGCTGCAGCCGCTGAAGCCGCTGGCCGAGTACGATCAGAAAGTCATCAAGATGCGCCAGCGTGGGCTCATCTATCCCTACGAGATCGTCAAGATGCTCACCCCGGGGCGGGAGCACACGCGAGCGGAATTCCCGGCGGGAGAGTTCAGCGAATACGATCTCGATGGCACCAACACTCTGGTTCCGGTCGAGCGCCCCTATGGACAGAACAAGGCCAACATCATCGTCGGAGTGATCCGTAATTTCACCGCCAAGTATCCGGAGGGGATGGCGCGAGTGCTGCTGCTGGGCGATCCCAGCAAAGGCATGGGCGCGCTGGCCGAGCCCGAATGCCGCCGCATCAACGCCGGCCTCGACCTGGCGGAGAAGCTGCATGTGCCCCTGGAGTGGTTCGCGCTCTCCGCCGGCGCCAAAATCTCCATGGATAGCGGGGTGGAGAACATGGACTGGATTGCCCGGGTTCTGCGCCGGTTGATCGAGTTCACCCAGGCGGGCGGGGAAGTGAACGTGGTAGTGAACGGAATCAACGTGGGAGCCCAGCCCTACTGGAACGCGGAAGCGACCATGCTCCAGCACACCCGCGGCATTCTGATTATGACGCCGCTGGGCGCGATGGTGTTGACCGGCAAACGCGCTCTCGACTATTCGGGCAGCGTCTCGGCGGAAGACAACCTGGGGATCGGCGGCTACGACCGCATCATGGGACTGAACGGACAGGCGCAATACTTCGCGCGCGATATCGATGAAGCCTGCCGCATTCTCTTCCGTCACTACGACCATACCTACATCCTGCCGGGCGAACGGTTCCCGCGCCGCGCGGCTACGGTGGATGTTGCCGGGCGCGATGTGCGCGCACATCCGCATGGGGCCAATGGCGGCAGCAACTTCGCGCGCATAGGCGACATTTTTTGCGACGAGACCAATCCCGGCCGCAAGAAGCCATTCGAAATCCGCCGCGTGATGGCGGCGGTGATCGATCAGGACCATTCTCCGCTGGAGCGGTGGTCGGGCATGCGCGACGCCGAGATGGTAGTGGTGTGGGATGCGCATCTGGGCGGCTATCCCGTCTGCATGCTGGGCATCGAATCGCACCCGGTACCGCGGCTGGGCTTTGTTCCCGCCGATGGACCGGACCAGTGGACCGCCGGAACGCTGTTTCCGGCATCGTCGAAGAAGGCGGCGCGCGCCATCAATGCCGCCAGCAACAACCGGCCGTTGGTGGTGCTGGCGAATCTCTCCGGCTTCGACGGATCGCCGGAATCGCTGCGCAAGCTGCAGCTGGAATATGGCGCCGAAATCGGGCGCGCGGTGGTGAACTTCAAAGGGCCGATGGTGTTCTGCGTGGTCTCGCGGTATCACGGCGGAGCGTATGTGGTGTTCTCGCAGGTGCTCAATGAGAACCTGCAGGTGGTGGCCCTGGAGGGCAGCTTTGCTTCGGTGATCGGTGGCGCGCCTGCCGCCGGCGTGGTTTTTGCCAGCGAGGTGGAAGCGCGGGCGCGCAAGGACGAGCGCTTGCAGCCTCTGAATGAGGCGATCACCCAGTCCGAGGGAGTGGAGAAGACCAGACTCCAGGCACAGTGGGAGGAGTTGTACGCCATCGTGCACTCCGAGAAGCTGGGCGAGATGGCGACGGAATTCGACCGCATCCACAGCGTGCATCGCGCCTTGCAGGTGGGTGCGCTGCACCGCATCATCCCGGCCGATACCATTCGTCCTTACCTGATCGAGGCCATCGCCAGCGGCGTGGCGAAGGAGGAGGCGGCGTGGCTGGGGAAAAAGGGAACCCTGAGCGCCACGGAATCAGAAGCTGAGATTTCCGACTTGCAGGTAGTGTGATGGACGTGCGCTGGTTCGAACAGCCGCTGGCGAGTGTCAGCCCGCAGGACGACTGGCTGGACGCCGGCGAGCAGGCGCACTGCCTCAGCCTGCGCTTTGCCAAACGCAGGTCGGACTGGCGGCTGGGGCGATGGACGGCGAAGAACGCTGCTGCTGAATACCTGGGCCTTGCATGCGATGCGGCCACTCTATCCACCATCCACATACGGGCCGCAGCCTCGGGCGCGCCCGAGGTCTTCGTGCATGACGCGCCGGCGAGAGTTTCCATCTCCTTAAGTCATCGCGACGGAATCGCAGCCTGCGCACTCGGCCCGCCCGAGGTCAAGCTAGGCTGCGATCTGGAAACCATCGAACCACGCAGCGACTCGTTCGTGGAAGACTACTTCACGCCGGAGGAGCAGGCCGCGATCCTTCACGCACCCGAGGCGGCGCGCTGCGCCCAGGTGGCGCTGCTGTGGAGCGCGAAGGAAAGCGTGCTGAAGGTGCTGCGGACGGGGCTGCGAAGGAGCACGCGACAGCTTTCGGTGGTGCTGCGCGAGGAAGATCTGGTTTACCTGAGCCGGGAGCTGACCGCGACTTCGCACGATCTGCTTTCCGGGATGCAACCGGACGAGTCCTGGCTGCCGCTATCGGTGAGCTGTGAGGGACAGATATTCCGCGGCAGGTGGATTCGCGGCGCGCGATTGGTTCGGACCCTGGCGAGCCTCGGCTGCTAAGGGCCTGAGCGCGCGACTCACTCAGACGCGTCGTCTCGCTGACCGCCGACAAGGTCAAGTTACACCCCAGCAACTCGCGTCCCTGGAGTTCGAGATCGTTGTGAAACAGGGTGCGTGCCGAAGGATCCAGCTCAAAGAGGCCGCGATTTGCTGGCCTTCAGCCGGCGGTTTCGCTGCTCCTCCAGTTGCTGGACCAGTTGCCGATGAGCAGCAACTACGTCGACCAGCGCGCTGGTGGTCCAGGCAAAGGTAAAGAGGCCGGAGATACCGATGATGGGACTGATCAGACGCCAGGGGCGCTCCAGTTCCATCTTGCCCATACCGAGCGTGGTGTAGGCATTGGCGCAGAAGTAAATCGAGTCGTGGACATTCTTCACCAGATCGAGGCGATTCAGAACGATGGACCAGATGAGAACTTCCACGATCTGAAGCGCCAGCATCAGGAAGACGCCCC
>Ga0335081_10001652_pt1 | contig 35621 bp, 34 predicted proteins | sample Lox_Sample_35_FD_206713 | JGI IMG/M metagenome (GOLD analysis project Ga0335081, IMG submission 206713) | Soil microbial communities from Loxahatchee National Wildlife Refuge, Florida, United States - Lox_Sample_3.5 | ecosystem: Environmental > Terrestrial > Soil > Wetlands | place: USA...
TTGACAGCGTTTCATTCATTTATCTAAGATGCCCCTGCACGGTTGCCGGGGGGAGGTCATGGCCAGACGAGTCGTGGTGCCCATTGCCCAGGGCGTGGAAGAGATCGAAGCGGTTACCGTCATCGACATTCTCAGGCGGGCGGGCATTGATGTGACGGTGGCCGGCGTGACGGCCGATCCGGTCACGGGCAGGAGCAAGATCCGGCTGCTGGCCGACCGGCCGATCGACCAGGTCAAGTCGGCGGATGTGGACATGGTGATCCTGCCGGGCGGGGCCGAAGGGACGGGCCACTTGCAGCGATCCGTAGCGGTCAAGCGTCTGATCAAGGAGATCGCCGCTCTGGGCAAACCGGTGGCGGCGATCTGTGCCGCCCCAACGGTGCTGGCGGGTCTGGGATTGCTCAACGGCAAACGGGTCACCAGCCATCCCTCGGTCGAACACAACCTGGGCCCGGTCAACTATGCCGAGGATCGCGTCATCGTGGACGGCGGGATCATCACCAGCCGCGGGCCCGGCACCGCGATGGAATTTGCCATGGCATTGGTGGAGATTCTGGCCGGCAAGGAGAAAGTCGCCGAGGTGAACCGCGGCGTGCTGGCCAACATCTAGGTTCGCCATCTACGGAGGGGGGCGGAGAATGCGATTGAAGACGGGTCAACTGGTGTGGGTGATCGGACTCTGTGCAGCGGTGTGCGCGTCGATCGCGTGCGCCGAGGAACCGGCGTCGCCCCCGCCGCCGCCGCCCCCGCCGCCGCCCCCGCCATGGTCCGGATCGGTCAATTTCGGATTGAACGCCGCCTCCGGCAACACCCACTCCGTCAGCGGCAATTTTGCGGCGGACGCCACCTACAAGCAAGCGCCGTCGGTATTTCATACCGAGGTCATGGTGGCCTACGGCAAGACCGCCGGCGTGACCTCACCCAGCAGGGCGATGGGCATGGCCCAGTACAATTATCTCTTCACCGACCGGTTCAGCGGCTACCTCAACGGCGGCGCCGAGCACGACGGCGTCGCCGACCTGAACTGGCGCATCAGCGTCGGACCCGGCGGCAGCTATTATCTCATCAAGGAGAAGGAATTCAATCTGTCCGGGGAACTGGGCGTGTCTTATATCAGCGAGCAATTCTCCGGACAGGCGCCCGACGCGTACGGCACGCTGCGGGTCGCCGAGCTCGGCGAGTGGAAGCTTTCTGAGAAATCCAGGGCGTGGGAAAAGGCGGCCTACTATCCCGCGTTCAATGGGTTCTTCGAGGGCAAAAAATATTTGGTGAAGGCGGAAGCCGGCCTCGAAGCGCTCATCACCGCCAAGGCCATCATGCGGTTCATCATCCAGGACTCCTACGATAACAGCCCGGCGCCGGGCCTCCGGCCGAATGACACGACCTACATCGCGTCGGTGGGATACAAGTTTTAAAGAGGACGGAGGAGGGATTTCCCCGGCTTGGGTTTCAGAGCAACGGATACCAACGTTCCGCAAGGAGGAAGCCATGGCGTCGATGGTGCAGGAATTCAAGGCGTTTGCGCTCCGGGGCAATGTCGTGGACATGGCGGTCGGGATCATCATCGGGGCCGCCTTCGGCAAGATCATCAACTCGCTGGTGGAGGATGTGCTGATGCCGCCGCTCGGGCTGGCCATCGGCGGGGTCGACTTCAGCGGGCTGTTCATCAGTCTGAGCGGAACGAGCTATCCGAGCCTGGCGGCGGCGCAGCAGGCCGGCGCCGCGACGCTGCGCTACGGCATCTTCCTCAACACCATCCTGAACTTTGCGATCGTCGCCATCGCGATGTTCATGGTCATCAAAGCGATGAACCGGCTGAAGGGACTGGCCGAGCATCCCGCCCCGGCCGCGCCCACGACGATGGCCTGCCCCGAATGTCTCTCCCAGATTCCCCTCGGCGCCCGCCGCTGCGCCCACTGCGGCTCGGTGGTGGCGAAAGCGACATAGATTGTCTCATCGTATATTGCCGCCTTCGCCATGCTGACCATTTTCGGGTATCCCAGATGCAGCACGTGCATCCGGGCCAAAAAAGAATTGGCTCAGTTCGGTCACGCCATACAGGACATCGATGTCACCCTGTCGCCGCCGTCTGCGAACGAGTTGAGCGGCCTCATTAAGAAGAGCGGCCGGCCCTACACCGATTTTCTCAATCGCAGCGGCCTGCAGTACCGCGCCTTGAAGATGAAGGAGAAGGTGAAGACGCTGCCTGAGCAAGAGGTGATTCGATTGCTGGCGTCGGAGGGGCGGCTGATCAAGCGGCCGATCGTCACGGACGGCACGCGGGTCACCGTGGGCTTCTCCCCGGAGGAATTTTCAGCCGTCTGGGGCCGGTGATGGGATCTCCAATTCAGCGGAGCGGCGATCGACTGGCGGATTTCACCCGCGATCCCAGAGTGCTCATGCTCTCGCTGATGGCCGTGTTCGTCGGCGCCGTCAGCGCCGCGACCGCTTCTGCGCTGGTGTGGTTAATCGCCGTGATCACGAATCTGGCGTTCTACGGGGAACTGTCGGCGGCGTTTCGATCGCCCGACCATCATCAACTCGGATATGCCGTGATCGCGATCCCCGTGCTCGGCGGCCTGGTCATCGGCCTGCTGGCGCGGTACGGATCGGAGCGGATCCGCGGGCACGGCATTCCGGAAGCGCTCGAGGCGATTCTGTTCGGCCGCAGCCGGATGGAGTTGAAGGTCGCCCTGCTCAAGCCCCTCTCATCGGCCATCTCCATCGGGACCGGCGGGCCGTTCGGCGCCGAGGGACCGATCATCATGACTGGCGGCGCCTTCGGCTCGCTCTTTGCGCAGTGCTTTCATCTGTCTTCGGCCGAGCGCAAAACGCTCCTCGTGGCGGGCGCGGCGGGGGGGATGGCCGCCATCTTCTCGTCGCCGGTAGCCGCCGTCCTGCTGGCCGTGGAGCTGCTGCTCTTTGAGTGGAAGCCGCGTTCCTTCATTCCGACGGCAATCGCGGCCGCCACAGCCTCCGCGCTGCGCGTTCCGCTGCTGGGGGCGGGACCGCTCTTCCCCGTGACGCCGCATGCGCCGCTGGGCGGGGAGGGGCTGCTGTTCGCTTTTCTGGTCGGCATGCTGGCCGGTCTGGGTTCCGGCTGTCTGACGATGATGGTCTACGGGTTTGAAGACCTGTTCACCAACAGGCTGCGGATCCACTGGATGTGGTGGCCGGCCATCGGCGGGCTGTGCGTGGGCGTCGGGGGGCTCATCGAGCCCCGCGTGCTCGGCGTCGGCTATGACACGATTCACGCGTTGCTGCGGGGGGAGGTCGTCGGCGCGACGGCGATCGGCCTGCTCATTGGCAAGGCCCTGGTCTGGTCGTTTGCGCTCGGCTCCGGCACGTCGGGCGGGGTGCTCGCCCCGCTGCTCATGATGGGCGGGGCGCTCGGCGCGGCCGAGGCGCGGTTCATTCCGGTCGGCGACGCGGGGATGTGGGCGCTCATCGGGATGGCCGCGATGATGGGCGGCACGATGCGCGCGCCGTTGACGGCGATGATCTTTGCGCTGGAGCTGACGAAGGACCTCAACCTGCTGCCCGGCTTGCTGGTCGGCTGCATCGCCGCGCACGGCGTCACCGTGCTGCTGATGCGCCGATCGATCCTGACCGAAAAGGTCGCCCGGCGCGGCTATCACGTGATGCGTGAATATGCCGTCGATCCGTTCGCCGCCGTCCGGGTGGATGAGGTGATGGAGCGGGACGTGGCGACTGTCCCCGCCTCGATGCCCGTGACGGAGCTGGCCGACCGCATTGCTCGGCACGATCCGCGCGTGGCCCGCCGCGATGGGCTGCCGGTCGTCGACGAGTCGGGGCATCTCGCCGGCATCATCACGCGCGGCGATGTGTTGCGCGCGTTGGAGCGGGGCGGGAACGATGGGGTGACGGTGTTGGAGGCCGGGAGCCGCGACCCGATCGTGACCTATCCCGACGAAATTCTGTACGACGCGGCGAGCAAAATGCTGCGCAATCACATCGGGCGATTGCCCGTGGTGAGCCGCGACGATCCCCGCTGTCTGGTCGGCTATCTGGGCCGGGCCAACTGCATGTCGGCCCGCCTGCGGCAGCTCGACGAAGAGCACCTCCGCGAACGGAGTCTGGCTGTCTGACCAATGAGCGGCGCGGGGATTCGCCCCTTCTGGACGCTACGGCAACCGTATCATATCCGGGGGGGCGTTCAGCACGCGCAGCGTGCCGATGCCACGGTCGATCTCGACGATCGTGGCGGTGGCGTGGTCGATCCTGAAGTTGTGCGAGGCGGAGAGTTCCAGACCGATATAATGGCCGACCACCGCGCGGATCGGATCAGCGTGGCTGACGACGGCGATCATGGCGTGCGGATGCCGCCGTTCCAATTCGGCCGCCGCGGCGGCGACCCGGTCCCGGACGTCGGCCAGCCTCTCGCCGTCTGGCAGCCTCGTTTCCGTCGGCGCGGCGTAGTAGCGATCGCGAATGGGATGCCCCTCCAGCTCCGACCAGAGCTGGCCCTCCCAGCCGGTGATCTTTGTCTCGATCCACCGGTCATCGAGTGTCGGAGAGAGTCCCAGCGCGTCTCCAAGAATCCGCGCCGTTTCGAGCGTGCGTTGCAGCGGGCTGGCGTAGAGTGCCTCCACCCGCACCCCCTTGAGGCTTGCGGCCAATCGGCCGATCTGCCCGCGACCTGTGTCATTGAGCGGCACCGGTCTCCACCCCATGACGCGCCCCTCGCGGTTCCAGTCGGTTTCGCCGTGTCGGATGAGGAGCAGGGCGAGCATGAGACTGCCTCCTTACGCCCGGTCTTTTCCCCGCTGCGGGGGGGAGGGGGAGGCTGCCGTGCGGTGAGAGCGAAGGAATGCCTCGGCTTCCTCCGGCGTGGTGATGGAGCCGGCCAGTTGAGCCTCCCGGACGGTTGTGAGCAGCCGGCCCACGTCCGGCCCCGGCGGGAGCGACAGCAGACGCATGACGGCGTGACCGTCGATGAGCGGCGGCGGCAGGCGGCGCCGTTTGGCCGTCAACGCTTCGAGCTGCGCGATGCGTGCCTTCAACTGCCCGTACGCGGTCATGTCGGCCCGGCCGCTCTCATGAATGGTGGCGGAGCTGTCGGCCCAGATCAGTTGCTGGAGCGTGCGGCCGGGCCGGTCGTCTGAGAAGAAGTACCGCTCCATCGTGGAGTTCTTCATCTGGTCGATCGGTCCGCTCATCGTCAGGAGGTGGTGGGCGACGAGCCAGGCCAGCCGGTCGGCGTCGACATGCAGTGGCCCGTCCGCAGGAAAGCTCGACAGTTTCAGCCGGACAGCAATGGCGTGCGCGATCGCGGCGCCGACCCGGTCGTGGCCGTCGAACCGGATCCGGTCGGTGCCATCGCGTTCCGGGGTGCGCAACGTGAGCGGTTTGGCGACATCGTGCAGCAGCACGGCGAAGACCAGTTCGGCCGTCGGCGGATCGTTGTGGAATTCCTCCCGAAAGCGATCCGAGCCCAGCTGGGACAACGCCAGGCGCGTGTGAATCCAGACATCCCCTTCGCTGTGATAGGTCGGAGGCTGGGGACAGTTTTTCATCGGCAGCAGTTCCGGCATCAGCACGGCGGTGGCGCCGCAGCCGTCGAGCAGATCGAATGCCCGGGCGGGGGCGGAGTCGAACATGCGGATCAATTCCTTTCCGATCGTTTCGCGCGGGACGATAAAGTCATCGTCGCTCCCGCCGGTCCGGTCGTTCAGGTGCCCCACGGCGCGGCCCAACGCCTGCCAGGTCTCCGGCTCGATCTCGAATCCCAGCTGACAGGCGAGGCGCAGCCCGCGCAGCAGGCGGGAGTAATCCTCGGCGAAACGCTCGTCCGCCTTGCCGACGGCGCGAATCCGGCGCGCCGCGAGATCGTCGCGGCCGTTGAAGGGGTCCAGGAGCCGGCCGGGGCCTATCGCCCAGGCCATGGCGTTGACGGTAAAATCGCGCCGGCGCAAATCGTCTTCAATCGGCAGGTTCGGATCCGACTGGACAACAAAATCCTTGTACCCGCCCGTGTGGTGAAGGGAATGCTCGGTCCTGGGCAGCGCGACGTCGATCGCCTCGGCCACCTCGACCGCGCGGGGCAGAAATTTCAGCACGCCGAAATGTCTGCCGACCAGATCGACCCGGCCGTGCCGTTCCAGCGCGGCCCGCACCCGGTCGATCGGCAGGCCCCGGACGACGAGATCGATGTCCTTGGTCGAACGTTGGAGCGCGAGATCGCGGACGGCGCCGCCGACCAGATACCAGTCGCCCCCGCTGGAGGCTAGGTCGCGCAGCAGGGCGCCGACCGGACCGGCCTGAACGGCGGCCCAGCCGTCGGATATCGTCCGTTCGACCGGGGAAGACATGGGGGGAGGATAACACAGGAAAATAAGCAGTGGATAGTGGAGAGTAGAAGGTGAGGGCAGGAGCAGGAAGAAGCAAGAGGCAAGAAAGTAAAGATTGAAAAGTGTAAGACGGATGTAGGGGCGATCGGCCGATCGACCGGGTGGTCTTGAAAGGATTCCCCACCCACAGTAAGATGGGCCGCAGTGACCACGCACACGTGCGATGTGCTGATTTGCGGCGGGGGAGTCGGCGGTCTTGTCCTGGCGCTGCTGCTGGGGCGCGACGGCGCCGACGTGCGGGTGCTGGAGCAGGCGCCCTCGCTGCCGATGGCCAAGCGGGCCGAAAATCTTCAGCCCAACGGCCTGCGTCTGCTGGACCGGCTGGGATTGCTCCAGCCGCTGCTCGCGGGCGGCGCCTGCCGGAACGAGCGGTACGAATTCGTCTCGATCGAACCCGATGGGAACGGCCGCTCCCTCTGCACGATCGATTATGGCGAACTGCCCGGCCCCTATCCCTACACGGTGATGACCACCCCGGCGTTGCTTCAGCCCCTGCTGCTGGATGCCGTCATGGCCTGCGCGAGCGTGCGGTGTCAGTGGGGCATGAAGGTGACGGGCCTGGAACGGGAACCGGCGGCCGTTCGCGTCACGGCGCAGACTGCGACCGGCGAGCCGCAGGACTGGCGGGCGCGGATGGTCGTGGGAGCGGACGGCGTTCATTCCACCATCCGCCGCCTGGCCGGTCTGTCCGCATCGGTGTACCTCTATCGGGACGGGTACGCGACGGCGATGATTCCACGACCGTTGGCATTGGGCGCGGGGGGCCGATATGCCGTCGGTCAGGGTCGGATCATGGCGCTCTTTCCCGTCTCTTCGTCAGAGGTTGCGCTCCTCTATTTGATCCGTCGCGACCGGTGGGGGGCGGTGCGGGCGGGCGGCCTGGAGCCGTTGAAGGCTGACATGGTCCGGATCATGCCGATGGCGGCCGAGTCGTTGCAGTCTCTCGCCTTGTGGGATCAGATGGGCTTCATGCCCTGCGCGCGGGTGCGGGCCGAGTCCTGGGTGAGCGACCGGGTGGCGCTCCTGGGCGACGCGGCCCACGCCCTCAATCCCCACGTGGCCCAGGGGCGCAATCAGGCGATGGAGGACGCCGTGGTCCTGGCGGAGCTGATCCGCACGGGATTGCGGACCGACCGGCTTGACCGGGCGGCGCTGGCGGACTATGAATCGGTCCGCCGCCCTCTGGTCGAACGGTTGCAGCGGGTCGCTGACGAGCTGACGCTCTTCTGGAACAACGACTGGTGGCCCATCGGCTGGCTTCGCGAGCGGGTGTTCCGGTCGCTGGCCCGGAATCGCCGCCTGCGCAGCCGGATGACGGCCCTGGTCGGCGGTCTTCCGGTCGCGCCCTATTCGCTTGTTGAGCGTTTCCAGGCGGCCGGGTTCCTGCCCGATCCCCGCGCCGATGAAGCGGTTCGCCTGTGACCGTCACGTTTGCGGAATCGTGAGACATCTGCTTATATAAAGGAGCGGGGCGGGCAGATGGCCGAAGAGGGGAACACGACAGGGACTCATTCGCTTGATCGCGTTTCGCTGTCGAACAGCGACCAGATTCTGGAGTTCTTGAGCCACGTCGCGCTGCGGGGCAAGGGGTTGACGACCGAATCGTTGCTCGACACCGTGCTTGACCTGGGATTCACCGAGCCGACGCAGCTGACCGCGGATGGCGCCGATCCGGACGCTTATTACCATGGACGGCCCAACGCCTGGGCCAACTATCATGTGCGCGAGTGGAAGCGGGTCTTGATGATTTACGGCGGGCCGGGCCGGATCCGGCGCTATCAGATTACGGAGACCCCGTAAGGAGAGCCGATCGATGCAGGATTATTTTCCGGGATTGGCCGGCGTGCCGGCCGCCAGATCGTCCGTTAGCTTCATCGACGGCGAGAAGGGGGTGCTCGAATACCGGGGCATTTCCATCGAGGAGCTCTGCGAAAAGAGCTCCTTTTTGGAGACGTCGTATCTTCTAATTTTCAATAAGTTGCCGACCAAAACCGAACTGGAACGATTCACCGCGGACGTCGCCCGCCACCGGCGGATCAAGTACCGCATCCTCGACCTGATCAAATGCCTGCCCGAGCACGGCCACCCAATGGACGCATTGCAGGCGGCGGTGGCGGCGCTCGGCATGTTCTATCCCGACAAGAACGTTCAGGCGCCGGACGTGCAGTATCTCTCCTCCGTCAGGCTGATCGCCAAACTGCCCACGATCGTCGCCGCCTATTCCCGGCTCCGCCACGGCGACGAGTTCATCCCCCCGCGCGAGGATCTGGGCCTGGCCGAAAATTTTCTCTACATGCTGACAGGCCGCGCGCCCGATCCGATGCCGGCGAGGGTGCTCGACATCTGTCTCATCCTGCATGCCGAGCACACGATGAATGCGTCGACCTTCAGCGGGCTGGTGACCGCCTCGACGCTGGCCGACCCCTACACGGTGGTCGCCTCGGCCATCGGCACGCTGACCGGCCCGCTGCACGGCGGTGCCAACGAAGCCGTCATCGACATGATCCGCGAGATCGGATCGGTCGACCGGGTGCGCCCGTACATGGAACACCGGATCGCGGCCAGGCAGAAGATCATGGGATTGGGCCACCGGATCTACAAGGTGAAGGACCCGCGCGCCCACATGCTGCAGCGGCTGGCCCAGCAGTTATCGGTCCACTTCGGGCCCTCGCCCTTCTACGAGATCGTGCAGGAGATCGAACGGGTGGGGGACGAGCTGCTGGGCGCCAAGGGCATCCGGCCCAATGTCGACTTTTATTCCGGAATCGTCTACGACCGTTTGGGCATCGAGAAGGACTGTTTCACCTCGATCTTTGCGATGGCTCGCGCGGCCGGATGGCTGGCCCACTGGATTGAGCAGCTCAAGGACAACAAAATCTACCGTCCCGAACAGATCTACGAGGGAGTACACGGTCGTCCTTATGTGCCTCTATCCCAACGTTCCTAGTGGTGTAAATCCGATGGGGATGGGGTGTGGAGGCGGATGCCCCCACCAGCCCGGATTCTCACCTATTGATTTTTCGGGGCGACCCTCCTACAATGGGCGCAGTTTTTTCACGATTTCATCCACCTGATTGATGGGGAGGAGTGATCGATGGCCGCACGGAGCCGGAAGAGCGCGAAGAAAAAACCCGCGAAAAAGACCGCGAAGAAAAAACCGGTGAAGAAGAAACCGGTGAAGAAGAAACCGGCCAAGAAGAAAGTCGCCAAGCGGAAGCCCGCCAGGCGGCCGGCGGCGAAAAAGCGGCCGGCAAAAACACCGGCGGTCAAAAGGCCCGCTCCGCCGCCTACCCCCGCAGTTCCTCCAGGCGAGCAGCCGATCGGGCGGGTTGTCCACTACTATTCCCATCTGGGCGTGGCGGTGATCTCGCTGGACAAGGGGCCGCTGCAGGTCGGCGATACGATTCATATCAAGGGTCATACCACCGACTTTCGCCAGCGGGTGGAATCGATGCAGGTCGAGCACGAATCGATCACCAAGGCGGTGCCGGGGGATGACTTCGGTTTAAAGGTGATCGATCACGCCAGGGAGCACGATGTCGTCTATCGGGTGCTGAATCCGTAAACTCACCCTCTTTTGCGTATCTATTATAGTCAGGGGGGAGACGCTATCTCCCCCCTGACAACCCCCCATTGATTGTTGGATTTGTGAGGCACGAAGGATTCATGCGCTAAAATAGCGGGACGGCGTACATCCGATGGGGGTGATCAGGGGGAGGAATCGGAACCTCCCCCTGATTTCAATAACGAGACGCTATCTCCCCCCTGATTATTATATGTGGGGGTCCGTGCGGTGCAGTCGCTCCTCCGATACCCCCACACCCCTGGCCCCCATTGATTGTGGACATAGGAGATTCGAAGGACCAATACGCTAACTGTCGCGCGTAATGCCGCAGGCTTTTGCCACGCCATCGCGATAGCGCAGCCAGAGATCGAGGGATTTTTCAATCGCGGCTGATACGGCGCGCTGCTGTGACGGAGTGACGGCCGCGCGCAGGACCATCTGCCAGGCGGCGAGCCGGTGACCGTGTTCGACCCGCTGATGGGCCCGGATCAGGTCCATCGCCTTGGGGTCGACCCCGTGAAACTGGACCAACGGATGGTTCCGGATCGCCGCGTCAATCTCATCGTCGCTCTTGGGCCGGTGGCCCGCCGCTTCGTCCGCCAGCTCCTGCCGCTCCTTGACGCTTCCCTCAACGAAGATCGTCATCACCGCCAGCCCCTCGAGCCATGACCGGCTGGTGGTGACGCGATCAAGCCATTGCCGGTAGATTCGGCTCGCCGGCAGAAGCCGGATCCGGGAAAAATCCCGTTCCGAAAACCCCAGCCCCTTCATCATTTCAAGGAACAGCGCGGGGTGGGACCGGCCGACGCTCAACCCGCCGGTTTCCTCCTCGTACAAATTGGCGGCCAGCTCCCGGCGGATCTCCTCCGGCGGATTCTTGGCGTAGAGACGGCCGAGCAGGAGGGGAAAATCCCTGACGTAGACGGAAAATTCCTGCTGGAAGTGGATCTTCAACCGGTCGAGCGTGATCCGGTTGCCGCTGAAGACAGGCCAGGCCCAGTGGTGCTTCCGGTCCATGACCGCCAACAGCCGCTCCTGAAATGAGCGGTCCGGCCGCGCGGCGGCCCGTCCCCGGCCGGCCATCACGAACCTGGCTCGGTCATCCGCCAGGGATCGAGCAGCTCATCGAGCTTCTTGTTCGAGAGGAGATTCCGCGCTTTGGCGATGTCCCTGACGGTTTTGCCGGTTCGATAGGCCTCCTTGGCGATGGCGGCAGCCTGATCGTACCCGATCACCGGCGCGAGCGCCGTGCACATGGCGAGGCTCTGCTCGATCACCGCCCGGCAGCGGGCTTCATCCGCCGTGAGCCCCTCGATGCAGCGGCGCGCGAAATTCTCCGCCGAGGCGGCCATGAGGCTGATCCCCTGCAGCAGGTCGTACGCCATGACCGGCATCATCACGTTCAATTCAAAATTGCCGGACAGCCCGCACAGCGCGATCGTCGCGTCGTACCCGATCACCTGCGCGGCGACCTGGCAGACCGATTCGGCGATGACGGGGTTGACCTTGCCCGGCATGATCGACGAGCCGGGCTGCGTCTCGGGCAGCAGCAACTCGCCGAGGCCGCAGCGGGGGCCGGAACCGAGCCAGCGGACGTCGTTCGCGATTTTCATCAGGACGACGGCGAGCCCCTTCAACGCCCCGCTCGTCTCCACAATCGCGTCCTTGGCCGCCTGCGCTTCGAAATGATTGGCCGCCTCGCGGAAGCGGAGGCCCGTCTCCTTGTTGAGCAGGACGATCACCTTCGCCGCGAACTTCGGCGGCATGTTGATCCCCGTGCCGACGGCCGTGCCGCCCAGCGCCAGTTCCTCCAGCGACGGCCGGCAGCGTTCGATCCGCGAGATCGAGAGTTCGATCTGGCGCGCATAGCCCGAGAACTCCTGGCCCAGGCGGATCGGGGTGGCATCCTGCAGGTGGGTCCGGCCGATCTTGACGATCCGGTCGAACTGCTTCGCTTTGGCGGCCAGCGCGCGGTGCAGTTTGCGCAACGCGGGCAGCAGCGCCCGCTCGATCTCCTCGAGCGCAGCCACATGCATGGCTGTCGGGATGACGTCGTTGCTGGATTGTCCCTTGTTGACCTGGTCGTTCGGATGCACGGCCCGCTGGCCGGCTGTTTTGCCCAGCAATTCCGCCGCCCGGTTGGCGATCACTTCATTGGCATTCATGTTGGTCGACGTGCCCGATCCGGTCTGGAAAATGTCGACGACGAACTGGGTGTCGAGCGCGCCGTCGGCCACTTCCCGCGCCGCCCGCTGGATCGCCCCGGCCGTCGTCGCGTCAAGCGCGCCCGTCTCCTGGTTCACTTTTGCGGCGGCCCATTTGATCAGCCCCATCGCACGGATGAAGGCGCGTGGAAAGCGCAGATCGCTGATCGGAAAGTTTTCCACGGCCCGCTGCGTCTGCGCGCCGTAATAGGCGTTCGCGGGCACCCGCATCGTCCCCATGGAATCCTGTTCGGTGCGGAACGCCTCGGGCCGATGGCCGTCGGACGGGATGGCCGCCGGTTTTGCCGTGCGCTGTGGTTTTGATTTCGCCATGATGGAATTTGGTCGGCCCATCATTCCAAAAAACCGCGTCAAAATGCAAGATGGCGGCCGCGGCGTCGCGGATTGACTGGCTCCAACGACTTCCGCTAGGATGACCCACACGACAGGAGGTTCCTGATGGATTTGCGAACTCAATTTCCCCGAAGCCCAAAAGATAAGCTTGACGGCTATGTGCACGTGCCCCGGATCATCGACAAGGCGCGGGCGCACATCGCGGGCACGCTCGGGGAATACATCTACAACTGCCCCATGGATCAATCCTGGTTTCAGCTGACGGGCATCACCGCGGAGGCCTTCGCCGATGCGGTCAAGACGCGGGATGACCGGCAGATGGCCGAGTGGATCCGACAGCGCGCCAAACCCCATTCAATGGACGAGATTGAGGACTGGAACCGGACGCTGCTGGCTCGCACGCCCTCATCGCCGGAGAGTCAGCAGCGCTTTCTTGCCACCCGGCAGAAGCTGGCGCCGAATCGGTCCGACATCACCACGTGGCCGGACTTGATCGATCTGGAAGAGGGACGGCCAGTTCCCACGCGTGGATAGACTGCACCTGTTATACTGATCGTTGTCATGAGGCTACGGCGACGCTTCACGAACGCCACGCGCACCCGTCATCCCCGGAGGGGACAGGCGGGGTATACCTACCTGTTCGTCATGTTCATGGTGGTGCTGATCGGCCTCGCCGCGACGGCGGTGGCCCGTCAGTGGAAGACCGAAATCCGCCGCGATCGGGAGGCGGAGCTGCTCTTTCGGGGCGATCAGATCCGCCAAGCGATCGGCCTCTATTATCTGACGGCGCGCGGTGGAAGCGCGCATGTCTATCCGCGATCGCTCGATGACCTTGTGAAGGATCCGAATAGTTCGGCGACCCGGCGTTATCTGCGCAAGATTTACAAAGATCCGATCACCGGCGACGACTTCGAACTGGTGAAGGAGGGAGATGCCATCAGGGGCGTCCGGAGCACAAGCACCGCCGCGCCGATCAAAACGGGCAATTTCCCGCCCGAGGACCAGGATTTCAACGGCAAGACGTCCTATCACGACTGGATGTTCATCTACCAGCCGCAGGGGGTAACGCCCACACCGGTCAGTTGATGTCAGGGGGCCGGCGGCGCCGTCGGTGCGGCGCGACCCACCGCATAGAGAAAGACTCCGTTCCGCACCGTGATCAGCGTCAGCTCTTCGCGTCGCAACTGTTCGAACCGCTCGCGGACGGCCCGGTCCGACCAGAGCAGCGCGGGATAGCCGGCCTGTTCCAGCCGTCGCGCTTCCACCTGATTGTAGAGCAGGTGGGTCACCCCCTCGCGCCGCAGCCGCGCCGCCAGGGCCGCCGCGTTGGCCGATTCCTCGGCCCAGCGGATCAACGGCGATGTGTCGTACTTGGTGCCGACGATCCGATCGCGGTCGAGATAATAGCCGCGGTATTCGCCGACAAACAGCACGACGGCGGATGCGGGGAGCAGTCTGTTGGCCTCGTCGATGACGGCATAGGGGGGCACCGACCAATCCAGCCATTGCCGTCGCGGCTCGCCGTCGGGGATCAGGTTCAGCATGGAGACCGCCGTCTCGCCGGTCGAGGCCGCGGCCCGTCCGGGTTCGAACGCGCGCAGACCGGTCAGCGCCGTGAAGGGGGCGAGGTAATTGTCCCTGACGAGGACGGCCGACTGAAGTGACTGGCCCAGCAGCCCGACGATCAGGACGGCGCCGGCCGCCGTGCGGGCCGCGCGGCCGGCCGTGCTCAGCTCTGCCAGGCCGATCGCCCCGAGCAGCGCGAGCAACGCCGTCATCGGCATCAGGTAGCGTGGCACCGGGCTGACAAACCACCAGATGGCGATCGATGCGGCGATGAGCACGAGCAGCGTGTGCAACGCCGCGTACCGTCGCCGTGCCAGCACGATGCCGCCGGTCGCCAATGCGGCGGCGAGCGTCAGCCAGCCGATGTCGTTCGAGGCGAGCCGCACCAGATAATCCGGCCAGACCGTCCAATCGATCCCTCCGGCGCCCAGGTCGTGCCGCAACCATGCGACCCCGTTCTCGTCCAGATAGGGGTGGCTGGTCCCCGTGGAAAACAGCGGTCCCGCGCTCGGTCCGAGTGTGGGGTAGATGGGATCGCCCGTGGCGACGACATTCCTTGCCCACCAGGGAGACGCGGCGGCGGCGGCCATCAGCAGCCAACGTCCGAACTCGCGGAACAGCGCGACGCGCGGCGTCCCGGTCGATCCCGCCCGAAGGCTCCACGCCGCCGCCATGCCGAGGAGAAAAAAGAAGGCGGAATATTTCGTGCCGAGCGCAAACCCCATGAGCAGGCCGGAGGAGAGAAGCCAGGCCCGGCCCGACGCGCGCGGCGTTTCCTGCGGCAGCGTCGCGGCCATCCGCCACCGCCACCAGGCGAGGAGACAGGCGAGCTCGAAGAACAACAGACCAAAATCGTTGCCGCTGACGGCGGCCAACAGCACGACGGCCGGCGTCACCAGAAACAGCGTCCCGGCGAGCCGCCCCGCCAGGCGGGATGACTCGGGCCCAGGGGAAAGATTCCGACCCAGCGCATTGAGCGCGGCGACGCAGAGCAGGGCGAGCGCGGCATGGATCATCTTGGTCGCCCGTTCATCGGAAAAGGCCAGTGCGATCAGATAGAGTGATTCCACATTGGCCGGCAGCGCGCTGTTGTAGTTCCAGGGGAGAAAGCTGATGCGGTGGTGGAGCAGATCATAGCGGGGCAGCTCGAGATGGTAGATCAAGGCGTCGTGGAAGAATTCCGGCATCAAGACGCCGAAGACGATCAGGATGACCGGGAGCAGGAGACCGCCCGCGGCGATCCGGCGGAAGAATGGGCGGTTGGTCTGCTGGGGCGGGGACGCGTCGGGGCGCCGCGATGGCCCGGTGCGCCTGATCCAGCCGGCCGCGCCGATGAGCAGCAGCCCGATGAGCATGGGGCGGTACAGCAGGCCGGCCAGTCCGCAGATCAGGACCAGCAGCGCCAGCAACCCCGCGCCGACCCCCAGCGTGATCAGGCGGCGGTCCGGCGACGGGCCGTCCAGTCCCGCGCGCGCGAGCGCCCACCGACCAAAGCCGTACGCCGAGACGCCGATGGCTGTGACGCTCGGCAGCGCAGCGCCCCATGCGATCGCCAGGTCGCTGATCGTGTTCATCACGGCGGCCGTCATTGTAACGGAGTTGATGACCACGGGCAAGCCCGCGCATGTGGAACCAGGCACATGATGCCCAACTCCCTGATGCCCCCGTCACAAGCCGGGATCCACTTCCGCCTCCGGCGGGTCGCGCCGCCCGTGGGTCCGACTCAGCGAGCCGTGCCTCTTATTCCATCATCCCGGATCCCGGATTCATGTTGCGCGGGCCCGCGCATCATGCCGGCGACGAACGCCCATCTCAATTGTTGGACCATCGTTACTGCCGACGGATCGCGCGCCGGTTTTTTCTTGCAAACGTTCCGACGTTTGCCTACAATGAGCGGCAAGGCGGCCGATTGTGGGGCCGTCACCACCCATTGAGAGGAGCGGCAAGATGCAAATGTCGTCTGTGCGAAGGCTGCTGCTGAGCGCGGGGCTTGGCGCGTGGCTGGTGATTGCGCCCACCGCGGCGTGGGCCGGTTATTTGTCAGAGGCTGGGCTGGGCACCGCCAGTTTGCTCAGCAGCATTATCTACGGGCCGATTAAACTGACTTACGCCATTTTGGGTGGAACGATCGGCGGGTTGAGCTATCTGCTCTCCGTCGGAAATCTTGATGTCGCCAACAAGGTCTGGGTGCCCTCGCTCGGAGGCAATTACGTCATCACGCCCGAGATGCTGAAGGGCGAGCAGGCGATTCATTTCTTTGGTTCGACGACCTCCGCGTCCGGCGGATCGGAGGTCGGTAATTAAGTTTGGCGACCCACCTCATTGTTGACGGCTACAACTTCATCGGCCATGACGGGGGGCTTCACGGCGATCTGCGCGCCCGGCGCGACCGGCTTGTCGGGCGGCTGGCGGCCTACCAGCGGCAGCGGGGTCACCGCCTGACGGTGGTGTTTGACGGCTGGCGCTCAGGCTGGTCGACGGAGCACCGCGACCGCATCGATGGCGTTGATGTGATTTATTCCCGTGAAGGGGAACGGGCCGATGAGGTCATCGCCCGGTTGGCCGGCGAAGAGGGCGCGGCGGTTGTGGTGGTCTCTTCCGACCGCGAGGTGCAACGGGCCGTCCGGCGCGCGGGAGGCGTGGCGCTCGCCTGCGGGGAATTCGAATGGAAGTTGATCGACAGCGCACGACGGGAATTGGCGATCCTGTCGGACAAGGATGCGGACGAGGAGGCGGTCGGTCCGTCCGTCAAGAAGGGCAATCCCCGCCGGCGCTCCAAGGCCGAGCGCCGCAAAGGGGTGAAATTGAGGAAGCTCTAACGGGTGGTCGATCGGCACGGCGTTGCGCGCGCACGTGACACCGTGACGGTGCCGGCAAGGCCGCCGCCGCGAAGGCCGGAGGAATGGCGCCGTCAGCGACCATTCTGGATGAGTCGATTGAGGCGGATACCGGAGTAGCCCCTCTCCGGCTTGGGCCGAATTGATTCGACGTGCGCGCGCCGGGAGGAAGGCTGGGGCGTGACTAATGTTTGCCCGGCCGCTTCACTTCCAGGGTGGTATTCCCGACATGGATGCGGTCGTTCGGCTTGAGCAGGTCCCGCCTGACGAGAAAGCCGTTCAATACTGTGCCGTTCGCGCTCCGCAGATCCTTGATGATCAGGGTATCGCCGTAGCATTCGATGACGCAGTGCTCCCGCGAGACTTCGGGATCCTTCAACTGCACGTCGACGTCGACCCCCCGTCCGATGGTCATCTGCGCCTTGATCATGATGAACCGCTTGCCGAGATCGTCCCCCTCGACGATTTCCAGCTCAAAGGGACGGCCCGTCGGGGGGATCGGTTTCTTTCCGCTCGTTGCGTGACGGATCGATGTATCGGAATCGGGCTTGGTTTCGGCTTCGGGAGGGAAAATCATGGTGCTGGTTCCCACGTCGCGTTTGCCCACCTTGCCGCGGACGGGCTGAGCCCCGGCGGGGCGCGCCCGACGCTCGACCACCCGGCCGTTGCCGTTCCCGGAATGATTCACGTGCTCGCAATATGGACAGGGGCTGCTGTCCTCCTTGGAGCTGGTCAGATCAAACACCGTGCCGCAATTTTCGCAATGGATGCGCATGATCACTCCTTTTCTGGCGCAGGATCCTGTGCCGGCTCAGGGTCGGATGGCGGAGTCGGAGCCGGCGGGGCGGCGCGGAGGGTGCCGAGTAGCTGTTGATCCTCGTTGGTCCAGGGCGCCGAAGGGTCCATCTCCACCGCCAGTTGAAGCTCATCGATCGCCAATGACGCGATGTTCTTGTCAGCGTACAGCCGGCCCAGGTCATGATGAAGAATTGCCGTGCCGGGGAATCGGTTGATGCCTTCCGTCAGGATGGCGATCGCAGGATCGGTTTTCTTCTCCTCACGCAGCACCATGGCCAGCAGGTGGTAGCCGTGCACCGCCCGCGGATTCACGGACAAGGCGTCCCGTAAACTGCGCTCGGCCAGGGCAAGGTCGCCCGTTTGATAGGCGCGCCGGGCCTCCTCATAGAGTTGGAGCTGTTCCTGCCGTTGCGGAACGCCGGGGCGACGGCGGACGGGTTCCGCGTCGGCCGGGGAACCGGAGGGACTCCACGACGGGTCGGTCAACTCCGGCGTCGGCGCGGCCACCGGCGTTTGCGGAACAGTCGGGGGCGCGGACGTCGGCGAGACCGCTTGGGGTGCGGGGGAGGGCAGAGGCACCGCCGCAACCGGCGCGTCGGTGGACGGCGGGGCGACGGGTTGCGCGGGGACGGGGCCGGGCTTCTGTTCGACAGTCGGCATGGTGTGCTGGTTGATCACTTGATCGACCAGCCGGTTCAGCTTGAGTCTCGCTTCGTTCCATTGCCGGACGGGCACGAGAGAGGGCTGCCAGAGCGCGAGGAGCAAGGCCGCCCAGCTGAGCATGGCGATCGCGCCCAGAAAGGCCTTGGTCACCGGCAGCCGTGTGGGTTGTGGCATGGTTTTGAGCGTCAGGGGCGCGTACTGTCCCGTGGACGGCGGGCGCTGGGTCGGGGTCCGGTCACGGCTCGGCTGGACCAGCGTCGAGGGATCGGCCGCGTCATCCATCAGCATCCCTGCCGGAACGGCCGCGATGCGCTGGACGCGTACAGTGTCATCCGCCAGATCCTGCTCGAAGAGCGCGTGCATGTAATTGGCCAGAGACAGGCTGCTAAACGCGTACCCTTTGGCCGCGATCAGATGATCGATCGCCAGCTCCATGTCGGAGGCATGCTGAAACCGGTCGGCCGGGTTTTTGGCGAGGGCCTTCATGATCAGGTCGTCAATTTCCTGCGGCAGGTCGCGGTTGCGCTCGGACGGCGGGGCGATCTGCGCCTGCCGGACCTGTTCGATAATGGCGAATTCATTGTTGCCGGTGAACAGACGCTGGCCGGTGACCAGCTCATGCAGCACGATCCCCAGGGAGAAGATGTCAGACCGGTGGTCGAGCGGTTTGCCGGTCGCCTGTTCCGGCGACATGTAGGAGAGCTTGCCCTTGAGCGTGCCCGTGCGGGTTTCGGTCGCCTGCGTCGTCGCCTTGGCAATACCGAAATCGACCAGCTTGATCTCCCCCTCATAGGAAATCAGGATGTTTTGGGGGCTGACGTCCCGGTGGACCAGGTGCAGGTCCCGGCCGTGCAGATCCTTCTTTCGGTGGGCATAATCGAGGCCGGCGCAGATGCGGCTCGCGATCAGGAGGGCGTGGCCGGGGGTCAGCGGCAACGACCTGGCCTGGCTGCGCTGCACCAGCGCGCGCAGGTCCTTGCCCATGAGGTACTCCATGGCGATGTAATAAAAGCCGTCGGTGGTGCCGAGGTCGAAGATTTGAACGATGTGCTGGTGGGAGAGGAGCGCCGCCAGCTTCGCCTCATTGATGAACATGGCGACGAATTCCTGATCCTGCGTCAGCGCCGGAAGAATCCGCTTGATGGCGACGACCTTCTCGAATCCCTTCACACCGGTTTGCTTGGCGAGAAACAGCTCGGCCATGCCGCCGGCCGCGATCCGGTCCATCAGCAGGTATTTGCCGAACCGGGCGGGTGCGCTGGACTGGAGTTCGGACGTCATCACTCATTCCCTCCCCCGGAATACAGCGGGGGCGGCTGGTCTAAACTATAGCCGTGATTGGAAAAACCGTCAAAATGCTCTTATGCTCACCCCCCTCATGGGTGGGTAACGGCAGTGGTATGCCCGGAAGTGGGCCGGCGGTGGGGAAAAAACGCTTATCGTTCGTCGAGGCCGAAAAGCGATACGGTATTCCGCCTGGTGGCGGCCCGCACCGCGTCCGACGAGGCGGCTGAGGTCAGTTCGGTGAGTTGATCGATGACGCGGACGACAAAGGCGGGCTCGTTGCGTGCGCCCCGGTAGGGCGTCGGCGTCAGATACGGGCAGTCGGTTTCGATCAGCAGGGACTCCAGCGGGAGCGCCTTGGCCACGTCCCGCAGCGGGCCGGCGTTCTTGAAGGTCACAATGCCGGACAAGGAAATGTAAAATCCCATCCCGATCGCGCGTTGCGCCATGTCCAGGTCGCCGGTGAAGCAATGCAGGACGCCCCTCCGGCCAGGCGCCGCCTCCGCCAGCAGCCGCAGGGTCTCCTCCTTCGCCTCCCGGCTGTGCACGACCACCGGTCGATCGACCGCCCGGGCCAGTTCCAGTTGCGCGCGGAAGGCCGTCATCTGGGCTTCGCGGGAAGCGTGTTGATAGTAGTAGTCGAGCCCGGTTTCCCCGATGGCGACCACCTTGGGATGGCGGGCCAATTCGGCCAGCGCCGTGACGAGTTCATCGGTAAAGGTCGCGGCCTCGTGCGGATGGAGGCCGACCGTGGCGTAAAGTTGCGGATACCGGTCGGCGAGGCCGACGGCGGACCGGCTGCTGGCCAGATCGGTGCCGACATTCACGATCACCGTCACGCCCGCGTCTTGGGCCCGGCCCAAAACGGCCTCAAGATCCGCGGTGAAATCGTCGAATTGCAGGTGGGCGTGGCTGTCGATGATCGGGGACGGCGCCATGGCGCCCCATCCTACGTGACCGACGGACGATTTTCAATCCGGCACGTGCGAAGGACTCCTGTTCTTGGATCCAATGGGGGAGCGCGTCTCCGCGCTTGAGATGCCGGGTGAAGGTGCGCTATGGTGAAGGCAGCATGGGACGGGCATCATCGAGAAAACTGCACCGTCACGATCGATCCACCGAGCCCCTGGAGCCGAGCAGAGTCGGCCGATCCTCCGGCCTCTGGCTTCAACTGGCGGTCGCGGTCGTGGTCGTGGGCGCGGCCGTGGGGGCGGTCCTCTGGCTTCGGCCATCGCCGCCCAAGGTGGTCGTGCCCAGCTCCGATCCGGTTCGCGGGCCGGCAACGGCGGCCGTCGTCCTCACCGAATTCAGCGATTTCCAGTGTCCCTCCTGCCGCGCAGTCGAAGCCGTGCTCAAGCAGGTGCTGGCCGCCTATCCGACACAGGTCAAACTTGTCTACGTCAGTTACCCGCTTCCCATGCATCAGTTTGCCGAACAGGCGGCTGTCGCCGCCCTCTGCGCGAACGAGCAGGGAAAATTCTGGGAGTATCATGACCGGTTGTTCGACCAACAGCCGGAATGGGCGGCCGCCGCGGACGTCCGGCCGCTGTTTCACGGATACGCCGTCTCGCTCGGTCTCGATCACGATCAATTTGACGCCTGCGTGGCCAGCGGGAGGATGCTGCCGATGCTCAGGGAAGATATCGGGCGGGGGACCGCCTTGAAGATCGAAGGGACGCCCACCCTCTTCGTTAACGAGCAGCGGGTCGCGGTCGGCGCCGGCTTCGACGATCTGAAACGGTTGATCGACGGCGCCCTGCGCGGCGCTTCGTGAGCGCGGCGGCGCATCGGGTGCGGCGCGCGCTGGTCCACCCTGTCACGGCCCTGGCGGCCCGCCTGGTGCTGGGCGGGTTGTTCACCGTTTCCGGCGTGATCAAGCTGATCGAGCCGCCGGAAAATTTTATGGCCGCCGTGCACGCCTATCGCCTCCTTCCCGTCTGGCTGGAACGGCCGCTGGCGGTGACGCTCCCCTGGGTGGAAATGGCCAGCGGGGTGCTGCTGTCGGTGGGCTTGTTGAGCCGCCTGAGCCTGGCGCTGGTGTCGCTGCAGTTGCTGGTCATCACGGCGGCGCTGGCTTCGACGCTGTCGCGCGGCATCTCCCTGGATGATTGCGGCTGTTTCGGGGCCATCGGATTCAAGGAATCCAACACGGTCGCTTTTGTCCGCAACCTTGTGTTGCTTGCGCTGGCCGCTCGGGTGGCGGTGGAGCGCCGTCCCCGGTGGACGCTGGACCGGTGGCTGGAACAGGCCCCACGGTCAGGGGAGGATGTTCGCGCCGGTCGCGAATGACCGACGACCCGCAACCGCTTGGAATCTTTGACTTAGCGTGATGTCGGATGGTAGATTGTCCCTATAATCTCTGGGGGTCTGAAGACGATGCGATGGGTGGCCCGACGGGCGGAGCCGGCGGCGGAGGAGGTGTTGCGTCAAGACGGCGCGTGGTCGCCGATGTTGGCCCGTTTGCTGGCGGCCCGCGACATCCGCTCACCCGATGACGCCCGCCGGTATCTCGATCCTTCCCCCGCCGATTTGATCGATCCGTTGCTGCTGCCTGATGTCGGCGTCGCCGTCGACCGGATCCGTGCGGCCATGACGGGGGGCGAACGGCTCATGCTGTTCGGCGATTACGATGTCGACGGAATCAGCGCCGTGTCGATCTACCGCGAGCTGTGCCGCTGCCTGGGCCTCGATGCCGTCGTCAGAATTCCCCGCCGGCTGTCCGAGGGGTACGGGCTCAGCCGCACGGCCGTCCAGGAAGCGAAGGCGGCCGGCGTCTCGCTGCTCATCACGGCCGACTGCGGTACGACCGCGTTTGAAGAGATCGCATCGGCCCGCCACGCAGGCATCGACGTGATCGTGACCGATCATCACCAGGTGCCGCACGAGCTTCCGGCCGCGGTGGCGACGATCAACCCCTGGCGAAACGATTCCCGTTACCCCTTTCGCGGCCTCTGTTCCTCCGGCCTGGCGTGGAAGGTGGCGGCGGCCGTGGCCTTGCAGCCGTGGGGGCGGGAGGTCCGGTCCTCTCTCGCGTCGTGGACCGACTTGGCGGCATTGGGAACGATCGCCGATGTCATGCCACTCAGAGACGAGAACCGCTACCTGGTCGTGAACGGGTTAAGCTTGCTGTCGCAGGGGCAGCGGACGGGTGTGCGGGCGCTGAAGCGGGTGGCGGGGGTCGATGGCAAACCGGTCGGCGTGGGCACGGTGGGCTTCGTGTTGGGGCCCCGGTTGAACGCGGCGGGCCGGTTGGGCGATGCGGCGATGGGGGTGGAGCTGTTGACAACGTCGGACGAGTCCGAAGCGGCCCGGCTGGCCCTCCAGCATCAGCGGGACAACGAGGCCAGGCGGGCGATCGAGGAGGGGGTGCTGCGAGAAGCGCTGACCCAGGCCGGACGGTATGATCTTCGCTCGGCGACGGCGATGGTTGTGGCGGACCGGGGCTGGCATCCCGGCGTCATCGGCATCGTCGCGGCCCGGATGGTGGAGCGGTACTACCGTCCATCGATCGTCATTGCCGTTGATCCTGTGACGGGGGTGGGCAAGGGCTCCGGGCGCACGATTCAGGGGATCGACCTCTATCAGGCGCTGGGCGATTGCACCGAACATTTGCTGCAGTTCGGGGGGCATCGGATGGCGGCGGGGTTGACCCTGCGGGCCGATCGGGTGGACGCCTTTCGCGCCGTCTTTTCGGAAGCCGTGGCCCGCCAGGCGTCCCCGGAGACATTCGAACCGACTCTGGCCGTCGATGCCGAAGTGACCCTAGGGGAGTGCACATGGACCCTGCTGGAGGAGATCAATCGGATGGCGCCGTTTGGCCCCGGCAATCCCGAGCCGGTGCTGGTGGTCAGGGGGGCATCGCTCGTCGACGTTCGACAGGTCGGCAACGGCCACCTGCGGCTTATGCTGCGATCCGCGACGGGCTCAGCCGCAGCTCCGCCAACGCCGGCGACGGTGCCGGCCATCGCCTTCGGACAGGGGCACCGGGTGCAGGAGGCGATGGCGGGCGCCGGGCGGATCGACGTGGCCTTCATGCTGCGTGAAGACCGCTGGCGGTCCGCCGGAGGCTCTGCCGCGGGCGGAGAGCGCCGGCTGCAGCTGCAGGTGAAGGATTTCCAATCCGCCGTCAGCCCCGTCGACCGTGTGGCTGTTCCCGTGATCGGAGCGGCGCCGGCATGAGTCCCCTGGTGGCGTTTGAGGACATTCTTCACCGGGTCACCGCCTACAATCCCGGCGCGGACATCCAGCTGCTGCGCAAGGCCTACGACGTCTCCTTTGAGGCCCACGCCGGCCAGGTCAGGGAATCCGGAGAGCCGTACGTGAAGCATCCGCTGGAGGTGGCGCAGATTCTGACGAAACTGAAGCTCGACGTGCCTTCGATCGCGGCCGGTCTGCTGCACGACACGGTGGAGGACACCGACTACACGCCCGCTCAGATCAAGGAACATTTCACGGACGAAATCGCCAAGTTGGTCGACGGGGTCACGAAAATCAGTAAAATTCCGTTCCGCAGCCAGGAGGAGAAGCAGGCGGAGAATTTCCGGAAGATGATCCTCTTCATGGCCGACGACATCCGGGTGGTGCTGATCAAACTGGCAGACCGCCTGCACAACATGCGGACGCTCGAACACCTGCCGGAAGCCCGGCGCCTGCGCGTCGCGCAGGAAACGCAGGACATCTATGCGCCACTCGCCAACCGGCTCGGGATCGGCTGGATGAAAGCGGAGTTGGAGGACTTGTGTCTGCGCTATTTGCACCCCGACGAGTACGCCAGCCTGTCCAAAAAGATCGCCCAGAAGAAAGACGAGCGCGACCGGATGATCAGCGAGCAGATCCAGGTGGTCAAGCGCAACCTCGTGCTCTATGGGTTTCCTGGCGAGGTAACCGGCCGGTCCAAGCACCTGTACAGCATCTACCAGAAGATGAAACGGCAGGGAATCACGTTCGAAGAGATCTACGATCTGGCCGCCATCCGGATCATCACGGACACGAAGATGAACTGCTACGGCATCCTGGGCATGATCCACTCGCTGTGGCGGCCGGTGCCGGGCCGCTTCAAGGATTACATCGGGGTGCCCAAGTCGAATTTATACCAGTCGCTGCATACGACGGTGGTCGGACCCAAGGGGCAGCACGTGGAGTTTCAGATCAGGACCGAGGAGATGCATCGCGTGGCCGAGGAGGGCATCGCGGCCCACTGGAAATACAAGGAGCAGGGACGAATCGACGACCGGGACGACCGGCTCTTCGCCTGGCTGCGTCAGTTGGTCGAATGGCAGCAGGAGCTGTCGGACAGCCGGCAGTTCCTCGACTCGGTCAAGATGGACCTGTTCGGGGACGTAATTTACGTCTTCACGCCCAAGGGGGATATCCGCGAACTGCCGTCGAACAGCTCTCCCATCGACTTCGCCTACGCGATCCACACGGAGATCGGTCACCACTGCAGCGGTGCCAAGGTCAACGGCAAGCTGGTGCCGCTCCGTCACCAGCTCAAGAGCGGCGACACGGTCGAGATTCTCACCACCGCAACGCAGACGCCGACCAAGGACTGGCTCAAGTATGTCCGCACGCCGAGGGCCAAAACCCGGATCAAACACTGGATCAAAGTCGAAGAACAGCGGCGCAGCCTGGAACTGGGCCGGCAACTGCTCGAGCGCGAACTGAGGCGGGTCCATTTGAGTCCGGGCGAGGTGTTCAAGTCGGGCAAACTGGAAGTGAAAGCCAAGGAGGCGGGGCTGGCGTCGACGGATGACTTGTTGATCGCCATCGGCTACGGGAAACTCTCAGCCCAACAGGTGGCCAACTGGCTGCTGCCGGAACCCCGGTTGAAGGAGGGATTGAAAGAGAAAATCATCGGCAAGATCGGGTTGGGCGGCAAGGGGGTCAGCGTGCGCGGCGTCGGAGACGTGCTGGTCCATTTCTCCAAATGCTGCAATCCGCTGCCCGGCGACCCGATCATCGGCTTCGTCACCCGGGGGCGAGGGCTTTCGATCCACGCGGTCCATTGCCCCAACATCGACCAGCTGGACTATGACAAGGACCGTCTCGTGGAGGTGCGGTGGGAAACGGAGCAGCCGCAGCAGTATCCGGTGCAAGTGTCCGTGCTCGCCGTCGACCGCCCGGGTATGCTGGCCGCGGTCTCGGCGGCTATCAGCGCCGCGCAGACGAACATCCGACACGCCGACATTTCCACGTCGGAGGCGCAAAAGGCGGAGCTGAACTTCGTCATCGATGTGAAGAACACCGCTCACCTGGACCGCGTCCTGAAGAATATCCAGAAGGTCGACGGCGTCGTTCACGCCAGGCGCGTGATCCGCAAATCCTGACGGCCGAGCTCCGGCGGGCCGTCGGTTCAGTCCGGCAGCGGCCGCCCCCTGGTTTCCGGGGCGAACGGCAGGACGGCAATGCCGAGCAGGTAGATGAGCCCGATCAGGCTGGTGGCCACCCCGGGCCCGAAGAACGAGCCCAGAACACCTTTGATAAAGGGTGCGCCGGAGGCGAGGATTCGACCGGCGTTGAAGCAAAAGCCGGCTCCCGTCGCCCTGATCCGCGTTGGGTAGAGTTCCGGAAGATAGATCGGAAACCCGCTGAAAATCCCATTGTTGAAAAATCCGAGCACCGGCAGCAATCCCAGGACGAGACCGTAGCTCTTCGGGGTCAGAAAGGTGAGGGGCAGCATCACCACGCTGCCCAGACACATCAGGAAGAAGGTCGGGCGGCGCCCGATCCGGTCGGCAATCGGTCCGAACGCGAGATAGCCGGCCAGGGCGCCTGCATTGAGGCTCATGACGGCGTAGCTGACGCTTCGGGTGATTGTGTCTGGATCAAGATGGCGGGGAGCCAGCAACTCACGAATCAGCGTCGGCGTCCAGTTGGTCGCCCCCCAAAGGCCGAAGACGGCCACAAACGCGAGCGTGGTGCCCGACACCGTCTTCCGTCGAAGGTCCGGACGAAAGAGCCGGCCGAGCCCGGGGGAAAGCCACTCCGCCTCTTCGTCCGTGGGGAGGGTGATCCGTCGGACCCGCTCCCGCTCCCTCTGGACCTTGAGCCAGCGGTCCGGTTCCTTCACTACTGCGCGGATAATCAGCGTGATCAGGGCAGGGAAAATGCCGATCAGAAAGATCGCGCGCCAGCCGTACCCGCCGAACAGCAGGTTGATCAGCGCGGCAAAGAAAAAACCGCCCGCCCAGGCGGATTGCAGCACGCCGGCGGCCCTGGCCCGCTTGACCTCCGGCCAGGTTTCCGCTACGAGCGCGGCGCCCGCCGCCCATTCCCCGCCGATGCCGACCGCGGTCAGCAACCGGTAGAGGGCCAGCTCCCACCAGCTGTGCGAGAGAGCCGCCATGCCGGTGAAGAGCGAGTAGATCAGGATGGTCAGAATCAGGGTTTTGGTCCGCCCGAAGTGATCGGCGAGGACGCCGAAGAGCAATCCCCCAAGCGCCCAGCCGATCAGGAAAATGGAAAAGATGATTCCGCCGTACCACTCGATGTCGCCGGTGGAGGCGGCAGCGCCGAGCAGGTCGTGCAACGCGGGGTGCAGCACGATGGCATAGAGGGTTGAGTCCATCGAATCGAAGACCCATCCGAGCCACGCCACGATCAGCACCAGCCACTGGTACCCGGTGACGCCCTTCCACCACGGGCGGCGGTTCTCCTCGTCGGCGTCGGCTCCCGTCATGAGTTTGGGTCGGGCCCGGCGCTCAGTGCGCGGATGGCAGGGGCGGCGATTCGGGGGGCGCCGTCCATTCGAGCGACACGCCCACCCGGAGGTCTGCGCGAGTGACCGAGCCGGCGGGCAGTTCGATGACATAGAGCGCGGGGGTGTCGGGCTGGTAGATCAGGCAGGGCTCGCGCTGGCACGGCGGCACGTTGGTCTCAAGATGAATGATCCGTTTGTGGTCGTCCAGCCAGAGGATGTCGAGCGGGATCAGCATGTTCTTCATCCAGATGCCGTAGCGATCGGGGGTCGGGAAGAGAAAGAGCATGCCTTGATCGTCAAGAAGCGAGGGTCGAAACATCAAGCCGAGGCTGCGTTGATGCGGCGTGGAGGCGATCTCCAGGGTGACCGCGCGCCCGTCGGGCAGGCGCAGGGTGGAGGCCTCCACGGCGGCGGCCCGCTGGCCGCCGATGGGCGTGAGGGCGGATCCGAGCAGGACGATCATCACGAGGGGTGCCAAGACGGGCGATCGCATCCGCGCATTATGTCATCGTTGCGCGGCGCTGTCCATAGCAGGGGGCTCGCGGGGGGAGAGAACATCTCCCTCTCCCCCCGCCTTCAATGGCTTGCCCTCGGAGACTCCCGTGTGATATGGCAGTTACAGGGACAGGACGCGCCCGGCAGCCACGGCAGCGGGCGCGGCTCCGACCCTGCGGAGGAGACGCCGATGGCCGGAGGGTCCGAAGAAACGCGTCATCTGATCGAACGGGAGGTGCGGGAGCGCTTGGCGGCGGAGCACATCGAGGTGATCGATGAGAGCTGGAAGCACGCCGGCCATGCCGCGGCCGGCGGCGGAGGTCATTTTATCATCCGCGTGGTCTCCGTGCGGTTCGAAGGCGTGCCGCTGCTCGATCGCAACCGGATGGTCTTTCGGCTCTTCGAAGCGCACATGGGGCGAGAGATTCATGCCCTTTCGATCAAGGCGCTGACGCCCGGCGAGTGGTCGTCATCGTGAGCATCCGGTCGTCCGTCGGCAGAGCCAACCAAGGCGGTGCGGTGCCTCGGGCGTTCGTCCTCGCGTTCGCTCACGGCGGGTGCTGGCTGGCCATCATCTCGCTGCTCACGCTGTTGCTGGCGGGTCTGGGCAGCCGGTGGGGATGGTGGAATTTCCGGTCCGGTTTTGTTCTGCTGGCCTGGGGTGCGTACGGCGGCGCCGCCGCCGCATCATGCGGCGGGGCGGCGCTGTTGTTGATTGGCCTGACGCGAGAGCGGGCGGCTCGAACGATCGTCGTGGCGGCGGCGATAGGGTTGCTCGCCGGCCTCGTCGCCTTCGGCATTCCCTGGCAGTGGAGGCGCGCCGCGCAACGCGTTCCGGCCATTCACGATATTACGACCGACCCCGACCACCCGCCGTTGTTCGTCGCGGTGCTGCCCCTGCGCGCCGGCGCGCCCAATCCGCCTGACTACAGGGGCCCCGAGATCGCCGCCCAGCAGCGTTCGGCCTATCCGGAGATCGTGCCGGTGTTCCTGAAGATGCCGCCCGATCGGGCGTTTGCGCTGGCGTCGGCCGCGGCAAAGGGGATGGGCTGGCAGATTGTGGCTGAAGCGCCGGAGGAAGGGCGCATCGAGGCGACGGATACCACGCTGTGGTTTGGATTTAAGGATGATATTGTCATCCGGGTGACGTCGTCGGACGGCGGCAGCCGGATTGATGTGCGATCGGTTTCACGGGTCGGACGCAGCGATGTGGGCACCAATGCCAGGCGAATCGACGCCTTCCTGAAACGGGTGACCTCGTCCGGCTAGGCCGCGGCGAAACACCGCGCGACAGGTCCCCGCCCGGATCGCCTCGCCAGGTTGTCGTCTGCCGCGCCGCCTCCGATGCAAACTTGACCGGATCGCCGTCGCGCGAGTAGACTGCGGGCGGATGAAGGTGTACGCGCGACAGGCCCGGTACTTTCGCGAGGCGTATCAACGCGGCGAGCACGGCTGGCCGGTGGAAGGCCCCGAGCCTCGGATCGCGGCCGCGCTTCGCCGGCTCTCCCAGCGGCTGCCAGCCGGACTGGTGCTCGATCTCGGGTGCGGTGAGGGGCGCCACTCTTTTGACGCCGCCGAACGGGGGTTTCGCGTGATCGGCGTCGATGCCGAGCCGCTCGCGATCCGCCGGGCCAGGACGCTGGCCGTCAAGCATCCCGGCACCGGCGCCCGGGTGGCGTTCCAGGTGGCGGATCTTTTCGCACTGCCGTTCCGCCCGTCCACGTTCGACGTGATCATCGATTACGGGTGCCTCCACCATGTGACCCGCGCCGACACCCGACGCTACCTCGACGGCGTCCTGCCATTGCTCAAGCCGGGCGGTTATTTTCTGCTCTCCTGTTTTTCGACGAAGTTCAAGCATCATCCCGGCGAGCGCCGGAGGCGTGACTGGGTGGTGCATCGCGGTCATTACGACCGGTTTTTCCGCAAACGGGAGTTTGCCGGCATCTTCGGCGGCTGGTGCGATGTGCTGAAGATTCAGGAGGAACGCAACGGATTGTCGGGTTTTTTTCATGTGACCATGAGGAGGAAGGATGCCGAACATCGCGGTGTTGAACGGCCGGCTGATGCCGCTGTCCAAGGCAACGGTTCCCGTCGAGGATCGGGGGTACACCTTCGGGGACGGCGTGTATGAGGTGGTGCGGGTCTACCGGGGCGCGCCATTTTTGCTGCCGGAGCATCTGGATCGATTTGCGCGTAGCGCCGAGGCGATCGGGCTGCCGCTGACTCCGCCGCCGGCCCGCTGGACGCGCTGGGTGACCCAGGCCGTCAGAGCGAGCCGGTACGCCGAGGCCAAGATCTATTTCTCATACACGCGCGGCGTGGCTCCGCGGGAGCACGCCTTTCCGGCCGCGCCGAGACCGACCCGACTGATCACCGTCAGGCCGGTCACACCTGCGACTCATGATCCACATCGAGGCGTCCGGGTGGTGACGGCCCCGGATCTTCGGTGGGGCCGGTGCGATATTAAATCATTGAATCTGCTTCCCAACGTGCTGGCCAAGCAGGGGGCCAAGCGGCGGGGGGCGTTTGAGGCCGTTCTTGTGCGTCCCGGCGTAGGGGTGACGGAAGGGGCCTCGAGCAACCTGTTCGTGGTACTGGATGACGGAACCGTGCGCACGCCACCGATCGGCCCGGCCATTCTGACCGGGGTGACGCGCCAAGCGGTGATCGCGGTGTCGCGACGGGTGGGGATCGAGGTTGTGGAAGTGCCCATCGATCTTGAAACGGTCGAGCGGGCAGCCGAACTCTTTCTCACCGGCACGCTGACAGAAATTGCACCGATCACCCGCTGGAACGACCGGGTGGTGGGTGACGGCCGTCCCGGCCCGGTGACCCGGGGGTTGATGGCGAGTTTTCAGACCTGGATCGAATCGCAACTGCCCCGCCCCTCCACCCCCGGGACACGCGCCGCACGCCGCACGCACCGTTGACCTCCGCGGCCGTGTGAGAAGGGTGGCCGGTCCCCGACGCGCGGCCGACACATGGCCTCCGCGCGGCGGCAAAAAAGTCAATGAAGCTTGCCTTGTCAGAGAGTTGTGTGCTATAACTGAACGGGAGTCGGTGGTGCGTCGAGTGGGCCCGGATTCCGGTATCGCCCACTCTTTTCATTTCAGAATCCGGTTTACAGGGTCGTGGACGGACAACGGGGCAGGGATCGCGAGGTGGCCGACCGGGTCGAGACGCTGGCGCGCCCGGTGCTCGCCGCGATGGGCCTGGAACTGGTCGACGTGGTCTATCACGGCGGCCCTTCGAGAGGCCTGTTGCGGGTGACGATCGATAAACCCGGCGGCATCGGTCATGAGGATTGCGCCGAAGTGACCCGGGTGATCGGCACCCAGTTGGACGTGGAGGATGTGGTGCCGGCCGCCTATACGCTGGAGGTGTCCTCTCCGGGACTGGACCGCCGCCTGCGTCGGCCCGAGGAATATCTGAAATACGAAGGGCGGCTGGTCAAGGTCAAGACCACGGCGCAGGTCTGCATGGGCAGGTTGGTCGGGGTGACAGACGGGGAGATTGTGGTGCGATTAGAGTCGGGTGAGGAACGGCGCATTCCCCTGAAGGACGTGGTGGAAAGCCGTCTGATGGTGGAGATGGGGAGTTCGCAGCATTCGCATAGGGGATGACGGAGCGGGATGATGAATCGGGAATTGATAGCGGTGATCGAACAGATCGGTCGTGAAAAGCGGATCGATACGGAAAAGGTCGTTCAGGCGATCGAAGCGGCGCTGCAGACCGCGGCGAACAAGCGCTACGGCGGATTGGACAACATCCAGGTCCGTCTGGATCGAAAAACCGGCGAGATCGAGGCCGTGGCGCTCAAGACGATTGTTGAATCGGTGACCGACCCGCAGCGCGAGATCTCTCTCGAGGACGCTCAGCGCCTGGATGAGGGCGCCGAGCTGGGCGATGAAATCGGCCAGTTGCTCGCCGTGGAGGACTTGGGGCGCATTGCGGCCCAGACCGCCAAGCAGGTGATTTTTCAGCGGGTGCGCGAAGCGGAGATGGAGTCGGTCTATCAGGAGTTCCACGGCCGCGAGCGTGAAATCGTCAGCGGCGTGGTGATGGGACAGGAGCGGCGCAACTACATCATCGATCTGGGCAAGACGGAGGCCGTCCTGCCGATTCAGGAGCAGGTGCCGCGAGAGAACTTCCGCCGCGGCGACCGCATTCGGGCCCTGTTGGTGGAGGTGCGCAGTGCGGCCAAGGGCCATCAGCTCATCTTATCCCGCAGCCATCCCGAATTCGTTTCCAAGTTGTTCGCGCTGGAGGTGCCGGAGATCGGCGAGGGCATTGTCCAGATCAAGCACGTGGTGCGGGAGGCCGGAGACCGGACCAAGATCGCGGTCATTTCGAAAAACACCTCCGTAGATCCGGTCGGCGCCTGCGTGGGCGTGAAGGGGTCCCGCGTGCAGGCGGTCGTGCGTGAGCTGCGGGGCGAGAAAATTGACATCATTCCCTGGTCGGACGATCCGCGCATCTTTATCGGCGAGGCGCTAAGCCCGGCCGTGGTGGAAAAGGTGGGCATCAACGAGGCCGAGCATTCGGCGATCGTCGTGGTGGCCGATCAGCAACTGTCGCTGGCAATCGGGAAGAAGGGGCAGAACGTGCGCCTGGCCGCCAAGCTGACGGGCTGGAAGATCGACATCCTCAGCGAGGGCGAATACGACAAGGAGCGTGCCCAGACCCGTGACCGCGAGATCACGGCCGCGATCGCGCGCGAGCACGAGCAGCAGGCACTGCAACAGGCGCAGCTGCAGGGGCGGATCGCCGAAACCGGTCCGACCATCGAATCGCTTCCCGGCGTTGGTCCGAAACTGGCCGCCCTGTTGCAGGCCGCCGGCTTCGATACGCTGGAGAAGATTGCGGACGCGTCGCCCGATGCATTGACCTCGGTGCCCATGGTCGGCGAGAAGGTGGCGCAGAAGCTGGTCGAAGCGGCCAAGGCCGCGCTGGCCGGTTTCTCGGCGGCCGATCATTCACAGTCCGGCGTGGACGCCGGCGAAAACGAAGCCGCCGCGTCAACGGCCAACGAAGCCTCGGAGCGGTCCTCATGAGCATCACGGTCTTCGAGCTGGCCAAAGAATTGGGCAAAACCAGCAAGGAACTGATCGCGCTGCTCAAGACCAAGGGTATTACGGTCGAGAATCACATGAGCCCGCTCAGCGCCGAGCAGGTGGCGGCGGTCAGGCCCGTCACGGCGCAGTCGGTGGCAAAGGCGGCGGCGAAGAAAAAGAGCGCGGGCAAAAGCGGAACCCTCGGGGTCTCCGTAGCCGCGAAGCCGGCCGCCGTCCCCCCCCATTCCGGACCGTCGAAAAGCGCGGTGACGAAAGCGGGAGGTGCGAAAAGCGGATCAAAAAGCGCGGTCCGCGCCGAAGCCGTTTCCAGCCGCGCCGCCGCGCCGGAGCCGGCCGAGGAGCCCGCTTCGCCGGCACGACGGACCGTGTTGATCAAACGGAAGCGGGCCGCCGAAGAGGCGCCAGTCGAATCGGTCGAGCCGGCAGCGGCCGCTCCTCTTCCGCCCCCTTCCATCGAACCGCCGGCTCTGGAGCCGGCGCCAGCCGTCGAACTTCCCGTCGCTCCCCCCCTCGCGGCAAAGGGAGCGTCGATCCAGCCTCCGGCGGAGCCTGTTGGACCGACGGCCCCCGCCCAAGCCGCCGCCTCAACGACGGAGGCGAAGACCGCTCCGTCTCCGGTCAAGCCGGAGGGGGGTGATCAGTCGGCTAAACCGAAACGATTTAAAGTCATGAAGGAGGAGATGTTCGATTTTCGCCGCGAGGTGAAGAAACTTCACGACTTCAAGCCGTTTCAGCATCGTGCGCCGCGCGTCGGCTCGCGCAAGCCCATGAAGCGCCAGCCGGGCGTCGAAATGTCCGATGCCTCCAAACCCCGTCGTAAAGTGATCAAGCTGTACCCGGGGCTGACGATCAAGGAATTCGCCGAATTGATCGGACAGAAGGCCGGCCTGATCATCAGCCGGCTCATGGAGATGGGCACGATGACCACCATCAACCAGCCGATCGATCTGGACGCCGCTCTGCTCATCGCCGAGTCGTTCGAGTTGAAGGCCGAAGTGGCGTCCCATCCCACCGAGGAGGAATTGCTGGGGGTCGCCGATCAGCCGGAGCCCGCGGCCGAATCGATGGAGACGCGGCCGCCGGTGGTCACCATCATGGGACACGTCGACCATGGCAAGACCTCCCTGCTCGATGCGATCCGGGAAACGAAAGTGGCTGCGTCGGAGGCGGGGGGCATCACCCAGCACATCGGGGCCTACACCGTTGACATTCATGGACGCAAGGTGACCTTTCTCGACACGCCGGGTCACGAAGCCTTCACGGCCATGAGGGCCCGCGGGGCCAAGGTGACCGACCTGGTCGTCCTGGTCGTGGCCGCCGATGACGGGGTGATGCCGCAGACGCTCGAGGCCATCAACCACGCGCGCGCCGCGGAGGTGCCCATTCTTGTCGCGATCAACAAAATCGACAAGCCCGAAGCGCAGCCAGAGCGGGTCAAACGGGAGCTGGCTGATCAGGGACTGATTCCTGAACAGTGGGGCGGCCATACCATTTACGTCGAAGTATCCGCCAAGAAAAAGACCGGCATCGACGCGTTGCTGGAAATGATCCTGCTGCAATCGGAAGTGCTGGAACTGCGGGCCATGCCGTCGGCGCCGGCTAAGGGCATCATTATCGAGGCGAAGCTGGATCGCGGCCGCGGGCCGGTGGCGACCGTGCTCGTGCAGGACGGGACGGTCCGCATCGGCGACATTTTTGTGGCGGGCGTGCAGGCGGGGCGCATCCGGGCCCTCATCGATGACACCGGACGGCGCGTCGAGGAGGCGGGGCCGTCGATGGCGGTCGAAGTGATCGGCCTTGACGGCGTGCCCCAAGCGGGCGATCAGCTGCTGGTGGTCACCGACGAGCGGGCGGCGCGCGAGGTCGCCCTCGCCCGCATGCAGCGGCAGCGGTCGCTCGAGCTGTCCGGCTATCAGAAGATCACGCTCGAGGATCTTCACGCGAAGATCAAGGAAGGCGAGGTCAAGGAACTCAATCTCATCATCAAGGCCGACGTGCAGGGCTCCGTCGAGGCGTTGAAGGAGTCACTGGAACGCTTGAACGCGGCATCGGTCAAGATCAAGATCATCCATAGCGGCGCCGGCGGCATCACCGAAAGCGACGTGCTGCTGGCCTCGTCCTCCAACGCCTTGATCATCGGCTTTCACGTGCGGCCGGACGCCAAGGTGCAGGCGCTGGCCGAGCACGAGAAAATCGCGATCCGACTGTATGACGTCATCTACGACGTCATCGCCGACGTGAGGGCGGCCATGGAAGGGCTCCTGGAGCCGATGCTCAAGGAGCGGGTGGTCGGCCGCGCGGAGGTCCGTCAGCTCTTTACGATTCCCAAGGCCGGCGTCATTGCCGGCACCTACGTCACGGAAGGCACCGTGTCGCGCAGCGGCACGGGCATCCGGGTCGTGCGCGATCATGTCCCGGTCTACGAAGGTAAGATCGGCTCCCTCCGCCGCTTTAAGGATGATGTGAAGGAGGTGCAGACCGGGTATGAATGCGGCATCGGGATCGAGAACTTCAATGACCTGAAGGTCGGCGATGTGCTCGAAGTCTTCGTCCAGGAGAAGGTCGCCGCCAAGCTGGAAGGCTGACGGTAGCGCCCTCGCATGACCGTGATCGCCTGTACGATCGAACTCCACCTGCCGGCGCCCTCGTCGCTGAAGGAGAAACGGCGGATTCTCAAAAGCGTGATCGAACGCATTCAACAGCATTT
>Ga0335081_10001653_pt1 | contig 35564 bp, 24 predicted proteins | sample Lox_Sample_35_FD_206713 | JGI IMG/M metagenome (GOLD analysis project Ga0335081, IMG submission 206713) | Soil microbial communities from Loxahatchee National Wildlife Refuge, Florida, United States - Lox_Sample_3.5 | ecosystem: Environmental > Terrestrial > Soil > Wetlands | place: USA...
AAGATCGAACCGCTGCTTGGACCCCATCGCCCTTAATGCAAATGAGGTCGTCTTGTCGACCTGAGTCGAGTAATCTTTGAGTCCGGTGACTTTGGCAACTCCTTCAATCTCTAGCTCTTTTGCGTTCGAGGCATCCCACGTAAGGGTCACCCACTGGGGCCCCGGAGAAAAATCCGTCCATGCAGGTGCAACACGGAACCAATTGATCTTCGGTGGAGGAGCTTCGGTAACGGTGACGGTTTTCTGAAGCTGGGCGTTATACGTTTGTCCCTCGACGCGCTGGGTCACATTCAAAGTGAAAACGGTCCTTTGCTGGAGTGTAAGTGGTGGATCGCCCTGCGACGGGTATTGTCCCTGGTTCGAGAGAGGCAGTTCTCCCTGCGCGGGGATTTTGACGATCCCTTTCTGCGGCGTGTAGAACTCTATGGAATAGGTTGCGCCCGATGGACCGTTCCAGTGGAGAGTTGTGTTCCCGCCGGGAGGAACCGTCACGGGCTCTGCCCAAAAAGAAACCTCTCCCCATCCATGAGGGAACTTCGTGATGAATAATTTTTGCACAGGACAATCAGGGAGCGTGCAGCTTCCGCTTCCTTCCGTGACGACGATTTCGACTGTTCCCGTCTGCGAATTGACCTGCACGTTGTTGAAAACAAAATTGATGGACGCATTGTTGGCGAGTGTGCCATGACCTTCTTTCGGGGTAAACTCATATTGTACACCGCCAGAAGGATAGCTCGTTTTATGCAGCATCCAACCATCAGGCGGGACGGCACCGATGACTTTTGCGTCGTTCGTGAGCTGCGCCGATCCTTTTCCGACCGGAATCTGTACCATTATTCCCTGAAGAGGAACTTCGCCGCCGGTATTGTTGGTGGCAACGACTGTTATCACTGCCACATTCGGATTTCCACTTGCAGCGCTTGCCTGTAGAGGAAACGGGCTGGTTGTTATGCTATAGAGTAAAAGGCAATCCACAACACTCCGAGAGTTTGCGTTGAAGCTGATATTTCATTGTCCGCCTGAAATGGAAACGGGAACGAGAACCCACAACGTCCGGCCGGAAGAGGTATTGACGAAGATCTTTGTTCCGTCGCTCGATGCAGGAACGGGGATTGGGGCAACATAAATCTCTGCCTGATCCAATATGGTCGGTGTCCCGACAGCGTGGAATAAGACGTCGCAGAAGGTTGTCATGGACAGGTTTCCGCTTTTATCGGCTGCGAATACATAGAGATACCCACCGTCGGCAGATACTCCCATTCCGAAATTAAACCCCGGGATTTGATACTCAGAGGATTGAACAAGCGCACCATTGACCAAAGTGTATGAGATGATCGTCGCTGTCTGGTCACTGTTCTGGCATGCAACGAAGATCCCGTTCGTCGTAACGCTTACGAGCATCGGCACAGTGTTGACCTCGACCGGTTGACCCACGATGCTGACTTTTGCCGCATCGACCATTGTGACAAACCCCTGATTGGCGTTGTTTACATCCGCCGCCACGAAAAGGAGCGAACCATCTTCCGATACTCCGATGGAATTCACCCAATTACATAATGGAAACGAAATCGATCCGCTTTGCACCATGGGTTGGGCGCTGTTGCCCGTCGTCTTGAATGCCACTATAGTCCCGACATTGCAAGCGACGAAGATTTGATCGACTACTGAGTCGAGGGTCAGGTTAGCGGTCGCGTAACCATCCACTTTCGCCGTGCCCATTGCTGCCATCTGACCCCCGGAAGTCTCTACGGCAAAGACGGTGTCGGCCCCGGGGTCAAGAACGTAGAGCGAGTTCCCGTCCGGCGATGCCGCCAGGTATCCGAATTGAAAGCCAATCGGCAGCGAGCCCGTCTGCGCAAGTGTTCCGGCATCGAAGGCTCTCACGTAACCATCCTGGCACGCTGCATAGATCTGCGTCGAGTCTGCCGAGGCCACGACGCAGTTGATGCCGTATGGTGCGTCAAGTGTATTTCCGCTCACTCCCCAGACTATGTTTATGGTTGAAGTCGTCTGACCGGCATCATTCAGAGCCGTCAAAGTGTATTGCGGCAGCAAAGGATTGTCGACGCTCGGAACTATTTCGTACCTTCCATACGACGGACTGAGAAAGTTCGCATTACCTGTGATAGTACACTGCTTGCCATCGGTTGCCCAATGAAGGACGAGCATCAGGCCGGTCACGGTCTTCTGAACTGTCCCCGAAAACTTTATTATAGTTGGAGGCGATGCAATTGTGGTCACAACCGTTTGAATCTGCGCATGGTATTCGTTCCCATCTGTCGAATCATCCACTTCCATCGTAAAAGTCGTTGTCTGCTCCAAAGTAAGAGGCGGAGCTCCTTGCGCGGGATATATTCCTTCATTTGAAAGAGGCTGTTGTCCTTCGGCGGGGATTTTTACGATCCCGGTTTGAGGTGTGTAATACTCAATCGAATAGGTCGCTCCGGAAGGGCCGTTCCAATGCAGAACGGTGCTCCCTCCACTTTGAATCAAAGGTTGAACGGCCCAGAACGAAACGCTTCCCCAACCGCTCGGGAATTTCGTCAAGAATAATTTCTGTACAGGACAGTCGTCATCGGGGGTACAGTTATTAGAACCTTCGGTGACATCGACCTCCACCGAACCTGTACTGCTGTTCACCTCGATGCCGTTGAAGACGAAAGTCAGCGACTGATTATTAGGGAGTTTGGGGTTCCCGGGCGGGGGAACAAAAAAGTACTGGACATAACCTGACGGATATTGTGGAGTCTTCATTGTCCACTCCTGCGGGGCCACGGGACCAATAGCAGAGACGTCACTCGTAAGCTGGGTCGCACCATCTCCGATCGGGATCTGTACCATCATCCCCTGGAGCGTCACGTCGCTCCCAGAACTGTTCGTCGCGACGATGGTAAGTTGGGCGACGTTCAGCTTTCCACTTTCGGCACTTGCCTGAAGAGGAAAGGGGTTGGTGGTAATGCTGTAGAGAAGAAGTGGGGTCATGGCTTCTTTTTCCTGCCTGCGACAAGAGTTTGCTGGTTGTAGAATATCCACTTGAATGTAAATGCCCAGAGGTGTGTTCCATAATAGTCGCCGCTAGGATATACGTTATCCAGCCACAGCAGCGCCAGGAGACCATCGCTGAACTTCACTCCCCACGTTGCACCGACATTCACGGGATTTTCTCCGAAAATATCGTCGCTCAAGTTGTAACAATATCCGCTCCACACCTGCGACATCGGAACCCCAGTTCCGTAAGACCCGTTCAAGACGGCATCGTAACCTGCACCGCCTCTGGCGCCTCCGAGATTAGCGACCTGAACTCCCTGCTGCAGGTTAAGATAAACGTTAAAGTCCTGCTCCTTACCGGGCGTGCCATCTCCATTCACCTGCAGGTTCATCGCGAAGACGTTTCTTCCTTGTCCGAGACTTAGATTCCAGATATTCCCTGCCGATCCCCAAACGTTGAGGAAACCTGAGTCGGCGGTCCCGACAAAATTCACCCATGCATTCGCAGTGGCCGGCGGCCCCGAATAACCCTGATTCCCGTAAGCCGTGGCAAAGTAGCGGGTCGTCCTGACCGGCGCGACAGTGGTACTACCGTTTGCTGCCTGCGGGCCGGTGAAACTTCCGACGCCGTCTATCTTGATAAGAGATACATTTGATGTGTTCCATGTCAGCTGTGCCTTCTGTGGATTATTCATATCCATGTTTGAAGGCACCGCGGCAAAAGAGTTTATCAACGGTGGAGAGATCTCCACAGTAACGGTAAGTTGAGTTTGTGCCGCGTATGATTGCCCGCTGATGGTTTCCGTGACGTTCAACGTGAAAATAGTCGTTTGCTGTGGAGTTAACGGCGGATCACCCTGAGCCGGATATTGACCCTGATTCCCAAGAGGCGGCTGACCCTGGGACGGGATATTGACGATACCTGTTCGAGGATCGTAATATTGTATCGAGTATGTTGCACCTGCCGGGCCGGACCAGTGCAGAGTGATATTGCCTCCAAGAGGGATAACCGGTGAATCGACCCAGAACGATACCTGTCCCCAGCTGTTCGGAAATTTCGTAATGTACAGCTGCTGGACCGGACAATCTCCCGGAGTACAGTTGTTCGATCCTTCCGTCACATCGATCTCCACCCGTCCTGTCTGACTGTTCACCTGGATATTGTTGAATACAAAATTCAAAGACTCCCCGGCCTTGACAGTGCCGTAGCCTGGCTGCGGAAGATAGGTGTATTGCACATACCCTGCCGGAGTTTGTACCTGCGGCTTCTGCCAGTTCGTGGGGGCGACGGGGCCGATATCAGCAGAATCGTTAGTAAGTTGGGTCGACAATTGACCGATCGGCATCTGTACCATCATTCCCTGTAGCGTCACGTCGCTTTCCGAGTTGTTCGTCGCGACGATAGTCAGCTGTGCAATATTCGGGTTTCCACTCGCGGCGCTCGCCTGGAGAGGAAAAGGGTTGGTGGTGATGCTGTAAGTCAAGATTGGGTTCATAGATTTATTCCGGTTTGATACATGCAATCTCCGCAAGTTGAACTACCGATTTCTTGTTCTCCCGCAGGGCTCCCCTCATTTCTTTTTATTTTGCATCAAAGATTTATCGAACAAAATCCACTTGAAAGTATACGATATGTTACTGTCTTGCTGGTTGACGCCGTGGAACCAAATGATGCCGAGCAGCCCGTCGTTGAACTTCACTCCCCATGTCGCACCTACGTTGTCAGGTTTCTGGTCCCATACATCATACCCGTTATTAAATCCGCTGAGTATGTGAGACATCGGGACATCGGTACCATACTCTGCGTTCAACACCTGGTCATAGCTTGCGGCCTCCCGGGTATACCCAAGGTTCGCGACCCGGACTCCGGGAACAATTGAAAGGAATGCTTCTACCCAGACCTCCTGTCTCTCACTATCCAACCTCATCGTCGTATAAAGCGCGAAGACTTTCCTGCCAGTTAAGATCTCGATAATCCACCATGGATCACTGCGCGGCGGCCAAAATGTAGGCAGGTAACCGGACGAAGCAGTGCCGATGAACTTCACCCAAGTGTTTGCTTTTGCCGGGCGTCCTGCATAACCCTCGAGTCCGTACGCCGTCGCGAAATATTGTCTCGTTCTCCCTGGCGTCACCATGATGCTTCCATTTTCTGCTTTCGCATCTTCGAAGTCTCCCTGGCCGTCTATCGATATCATGGAGGCATTGGAAGTCTTCCATTTCAGATTTATGGGGGGAACATTGCTCATATTCACGATCGACGGCTCCGCCGCGAACAAATCGATGACCGGGCGAGGCATCTTCACGTCGACGGTGACTTGTTTCTGCGCGGAGAATGGCATTCTCCTTATATTCGCTTCAACATTTAAAGTAAAAGTCGTTCTCCGCCGGAGTCTCAATTCAGGGGCACCCTGTGCCGGGTACCGCCCGCTGTTTCCAAAAGGCGGCCCACCCTGTTTTGGGATTATCACATTCTCTCCATCATGCCCCCAGTCGATGTACTCTATCGAGTATGTTCCATCTTGGGGTCCGTCCCATCTTAGCACCGTGCCGCCGTCGTAAGGTACGTTGACAGGTTTCGCCGTAAACTTGACTTCACCCCATGCATGCGGAAACTTTGCCAGTGATAATGTCTCGACCGGACAGTCCATGCCGGGAGTGCAGTCGTCCGTTCCTTCCGTTATGTCGATCTCCACAATTCCCGGCTCGGTATTTACCCGGACATCATTGAAAGTAAAACTGAGCGATTTGTGTTTTGGCAGCTTTGTGCTCTCCGAATTGGGTCTGAATGTAAACTCAACACTTCCGGCCGCATACCTCGGCGGTTCGACGGACCGCCATCCCTCGGGTGAAATAGGGACTATGCTTCTTGAATCGTTCGTAAGTTGAGTAGATTCGTTCCCTACCGGGATTTTTACTCTTATCCCGCGAAGTGTTACGTCGTCTTCCGAATTGTTCGTGGCGACGATCTCCAACTCCGCTTCGGAGGCATCGACTTTGAGCGGGAACGGCTCGGTGGTGATACTGTATTCCAGGATCGGCTCCAAAGAGGTTTTCTTCATCTATTTGGTCTTAGATTTCACATCGGAGCTTTTCAAGCCCGACAACTGCAGCCATCCCTCGCGGAGCTGAAGCTGGGCATCCGGCATGCGCGCCTGGTCGTCGGCGTTTACGATCGTATCCTCTTCCCAGTTTTGCGGCGCTGGTACTGCCTGAATCCAATTCCACACTCCATGTTGCTCAGCCGGCCTCGGTATGCGAAGTGTACCAGGATCGGCAATGATCGGACCCGTTTGAAATGTTACGTTGATGTCCCTGATAAAATTTTCGATCAGGTTGGCCGGTAGATTGACGGACTTGACAGGAAGTATCGCCGTATAGGCGTGGAAGCAACCGCGCGGATCCATCAGCAACGTCGCAGTGACACCGGGACCCTGGTACTGGAGCGTTATGTCTCCCTGATATTGGGAGTTGTTCATGATCGGCTTGATGTACATGTCGCCTTTGCTAATCTCGGGTGAAGTGTGCACCGAATAAAAGGTTGTGTACTCGCCGGTCGGCAGAAAATAGCCGATCAGCCCGTCGTTGCGGAGTTCGAGGCTTCCGAGTCGCACAGGAAACGGTACGTTTTCCACCTCGCCGATCTTCTTCGTCCACATCAAGGGAGGTTTAGATTTGCCTCCCGTCGCCATGTCATCCCAGAGCTGGCTGTAGATCGGCTCACCTCGCAGCTCAAGGTTTAATTGCACCTGGATCACTGCAAGCGGCCTGCCGATGAGCACCGATAGGTATTGATCTTTTCTCCCCCCAAGCGGATCGACCATCCACAACGTCTCGTCAATCACCTTCAGAAAGTCCTTGAAGATGGCCGGAGTCTGTGCGGCGATACTTACGACGACGTTTCTCAACGTTTCGTTTGGAATATCTTTTGGCATGGCGGGCGGCGGGGTTATTCCTGATGCACCGGGTCTCGGCCTCCAATTGTTTGGCACCGGCAAGGGGAGCAGTTCGCCCAATAAGATTCCGTTTTCATCGTAAACGGAAATTCCGCCGTCGAGATGGTTAGGAAGAAGCCATCCGCAGACCGGGTTTGGATTTCCGGAAACGAGAATATTTTTTCCTGAAACGTCGTTGGCAAGGATTTCTACATCAAGTTCGGAGCTCTGTACTATGCGCGGAGTAAATTGAATCGAGCCGTAAGGAAGAGGATTGTTGGGATCGGTGGACGAATCTGACGGTATGAGGTCCGACCCTATCAGCGGCAGAAATCCCTGCGGAGTGTTCGGATTGGACAGGACGAGCGTTTGTCCAAAGGCATCCACGATCTGCAGTTTTTGGAATTGCACGAAGCCGCCCCGGACAGGATAGAAGTAATCTATGCTCGATTCGAGAAGCGGCATGTTATGGTACTGGTCGCCTATCAGCGCAGTTGCGGAAGGTGAAGGCGAATTCCCCGCAGGGCATTGCACGACGTCGTTCGAAGGTGTCGGCGGAAAAGCTTCCTGAGACAAAAGCGTGACGAGCTGGCCGGTCAGCCCGCTCAGCGACTGCGATAAGATGTCCCAGTTTGCGACGGTGGAAATAAGATCTTCCAGATGCTGCGAGTCGATGTCGGGGTGGTTCTTGAGGTAGTTTTCAATTTTATCCTTGAAGACAAGCGCCACCTGCGGAGTGAGAGTCGTCCTCCCCTTGAACGGGACATAATTCTGCTGGTTGAATCCGGTTCCCTGCCAGACATACTTCTCACCGTCGAAGCTCCAGTCGTTCGGCGAGAACTGGCCGGTCCCGGTCGGAAAATAATGCAGTTCCCATTCAAGGAAGAGAGGGGCCCATGCCTGCGACCACAAGACAAGTGCAAACGGGACAGGCGGTTTTCCGATCCACGAGTTAGTGCCGGGATTTTGTCCGAGGAGGCTCGTGATTCCCTGGCTAATAGCAGTTGCATTTCCACCGACGGCTTTTGCCATGATCGTTGAATTCATCGGGTCGACGAAAAATGTTTCTTGCGTCAGCGATGGAATACCCGGAACAGAAGAATAAGAGCCGCACGGATTCAGGTTGACTCCGGCAGCCGTCATAGTCTGCATATTGATCGCGGGTTGACCCGTGATTTGAACGCCGGTTATTGTCTGGCCAGGCAATCGGCATGTGAGTGTACCATCTTTGTTGTAACGACCGTCTTCGCCGTGCTTCTGTGAGCGATTCGCTCCGCAGATCAGGAGAACCGGGTCGACCGGATGCCAGAAGCGCGGAGCAGGGCTTGCCTTCAGTGCAAGACTAAGATCTGCAAGTGTTGTCGTTCCATCTTGTGTCGGAAAAGTCCAGCTGGAGTTTGCCCAATCGTTCGCCGCCTTCGAATCGGTAGGACTGGGGAGTTTAGACTTTGCCTGGTTGACCAGGCAGTATTGATTCCATGTTGAGTTGAATATCGTCGGGTATATGGTGCCCTGTATAAATGGAAAAAGGTACTGCCATTCCGGGTTCGTAGTCGGCGGCGGGTTCACCCAGCCGCTGTAGGAGTTCCCGACTCCAACTTTCATCCACATCATATATAAGCTGGACTGGAGTGATTCCAGTTGCCGCTGCGCCTCATCCAGATCGCTTTGACTTTGGTTTAATGCCGCCAATTGAGCATTAAGTGCAGCAACTTGTTCCGGCGTAAGCTGTGAGGTGATAGCAGATTGGCCGGAGCTCTGCGGCACGGCAGAGACGACTTCCCAGATAGTTCCGCCCGGATCTGAGCCGTACCACGCTTGCTGGATTCTTTGCCTGATAAGCGCGTTGCTTCCCGGTTTTCCATATTCGTTCAGAAGATCATACATTGAAGCCTGAACCAGCGCGGCGAGGGTATCCCCGATGTCGCTTTCGCCCTGCTGCTGTGCCTGCCATTGAATAAGTGCAGCAAGGGCGTCGATCGATGTATTGGCAACTGCAACTTGAGTGTTTTCAGGAGGACTTGGCTGCGGCGGCGGCCACTGCACATCGACCACAGTAGCCTGGTACAGGCTTGTCGCCGGGACTGTCGAAACCGTTCCCTGTACGGACCACTTGAGATAATTGAGAAGCGTCTGCAGGCGCTGTGCAGGCGTCTGATTTTGCCAATCGATCTGGCTCTTCCAGATTCCCGGAACATATGTGTTTACGCCGCGAAGCGGGTCGGCATTCGCCGGATCGGAATACCAGCCGACGACCATATAAGTATATGTATAAACACCGGTTCCTTCAGGAGGAACATCGGTATCAGTAAATGAAAAAACATCCTTGACTCCGGGGACATACGCCGCGAAAGAAACATTTCCCGGCCCGACGGCTGTCAGGAAGAGCTGACCGTCAGGATTCTGAAGTGCATCCCAGGCTTCGATGGAATAATTATTGCCGATATTGATGTTGTTGATGTTGAACTGAGTAGTCTGATTTAAACCGACGTTCATCGTCGTCGGCTGAAACGGGTGAAGGAATGAGCTTGTGGCAAGAAGACGGACGACGCTGTTCGTACCAAGAGGGGCTGAAGAGAAATCATAAGCCTGAATAGCTATTTGCTGATCGCCCTGCTTCACTGCGGACGCGACAATGACTGCCGCCGGTTTTATCCCGTTCGGGTCGATGATTTCCAATTCAGTACCTGCCGCGATGGGGGTACTGGACCCACTGGCGAGTGGAATCGATGTCACGTTGTTCCCTGACAGTTCACTCGATGTCACTCCTACGACAGAGCCAAGATAATCGCTCTGGACCACCCACAGCCTGCATTGCCATTGATTATCTTTTGTCGTGTTGAAACGCGCGACGAGCCACCTGTTCGGGACATACGGGAAATTCAGCTGGCCGCTGCCGGTGTCCGTACCATGGGTCAGTGCATCGGGCAAAGCCCAGTGCAGGTGAACGCCGATCTCCGGCTTAGAGGCATCTGATATGTCGAACGCCTCAGGCATCGGGCTCTGAAACTTAGCAAGCTTTGTGAAGTCTGCATAGTACCACGCGAGGTTCTGCTGGTTCTGTGAATCGACAGACCAGGCATCAAGGTGAATTGGTACGAGCAAACTATTCGAGTCGCTTGAAGGAATAGGTCTACTCATTTTTCATCATTATTTTCAGGTGAGAACAACATTTGCTGCGGCACACGGACCATCTCGACGGCAAGGGAAGCCGGGGATAACGTAGGCTTTGGAGCAGAGAACTTGTTTTGCAATGCTTGCACGAGACCTCCGGGGCCGTCGATTATCAGCGGCGGCTGGTTGGAAGGTTTGGAACGTTTGAGAGATTGAATTTCAGCGGGCGTCAGCCATGTCGGGCTATCGGGATTAATGATTGAACCGATATTGGCCGGAGACGCACCCGATGTTCCCGGCAAATAGCGAAGCGCCACCCCTCCATCTGGAGTGCCGGGTATTCCCGGTTCAAATCCGAACACCAGGCCTTCCGACGGCTCGTTGATTTCGACGCTGACGGGTATATCAGGGAAAATTCCGATCATGATGTCGGGCGCTACGCGGTCGAGACGAAGCGGCTTCATGGGATTGTCTTTGTCTGAAACCGAGAACGCCCTGACTTCAAGTCCGGGAATGCCTGACACTGCAAGAGAGCGGAGGATAAATCCTGTCCGTGTCCCATCTTGTGTCGGAATGCCGGTAGGATTCACTTTTCTTAGAACGTCGCGTACCTCGGTGAGATTCTTCTTAACTTCGGAATGGAGCTTCTCCCTCATCAATTTCTGAAGCATGCTGTCGCGGCTCGATTGGACGCCGATACTGAGTGCGCCATCGACCACTGCGTTTATCCAATTTTGATCTAAATAAAAAAATCTTATCGTTTCCTGCTGGAGAAGTTGAGGGTTCGGCACAAGATTATTGAACTGCACATTATAAAGGAGCGCCGTCCGCGCAAGCCAGTTGATGACCTGTTCCGGAAGGATCGGCGACTCGCTGAACTGCACGGTGCTCCCGGCAGGAAGCACCGTCTGAAATGTGTAGGGAATGATTCTTATCTGCAGGTCGCCCTGCACCCCGTCGCTTGCGACTCCCGCGGTCGCCGTCGTCTTTCCGTCAGGACTTACGATGGCAACCGATTGACCCGCATTTACCGACTCCGTAAGCCCGGGGCTCTGAAGCGTGATATCGGTCATCGGCCCGGACAAATCGGACGCGGTTGTTCCAAGCGAACTTACACCGCTCAGATGCTCGAGCAGAGACAAAACCACCGGCTGCTGCATGAGTCGATTCAATCTATCAGGAGCCACGGCTTGTGTTTGCCAAGAATTCTTGAGCTTTTCATTTGCTGTCGTCGGATCGAATCCCCCGGGTTGCCCGATTTTGGAAGCAAGTGCGAGAAAATCTTTCGCAAGAAATTTCTTAAAAGTCTTTGAGACCGTGTTCCCGTCAAGAACCTCCACAAGATCCGCTACCGTCACGCCGGCTAAACCTTCACTGAGATCGAGTCCGGAGCTCTGCTTAAGAATTCCTCTCACGCTCCTTGAATTGATATGCTCCATCAGCCTGTCGACGATTCCATGGGCAGCCCGTCGCCATTGAAGAAGGTTTGTCGCGAACGTCTGGTTCGCAAGAGCAAGCGAACGTCCGGTTTGAAATGCGACGGCATAAGACTGGTCGAATAAACCCATTGCGGGATCATACACCATGGCCTCCGAGACATTCGACGGCGCGGACAAATCGACGGGATTGTCCGGGTCGGTCGGATCGAGAAACGTGGTCGACCTCACCGGCGCAAGCGGACCGCGGTACCATGCAAATGTCTGTTCACCGGTTCTTGTATTGTAGCTCAGCGGTACGTAACCATCCTGGAGTCTCGTTGCCACATACTGCGGAGTTCCGGGAGCAGGCGGCAAAGTAGATTCCGGCAAGGGCATACGTAGAAGAAGATCTGTTCCCTGTTCGCTCTGCGCGGAAATAAGGTTCAGCATCAGTTGCCTAAAGTTTTCCGTCGGCTCGGAAAGGCATGTAAATGTCCAGCTGTATAATGAAATCAGTCTGACTTTTTGAAAATTCGACAATGGAACAGCAGGAGGAGGCTGAGATGCCGGAGTCAGGTAGGGCTCGAGTCCTCCAAGCGAAACAAGGTGCACGATGTTTCTCTGAGGCGTCGCGGTTCCATTTGCCGGCGGAATGGAAAATCGGTTTGCTATAGCCGTCGAAAACCATCCATCATGCGGCGCGTTTGCAAGAGGCTCTTTGTCTGCTGTCGAGACCTGTCTGACATGAGCAAGGAAACGCAGATCGCCCACGGTGGCCATGAGGTTGGTGAACGTCTCCCTTGAGATATCGATAACGTTGCAGAAGGTCTTGTTCGGATCCTCATCATCTTCGAGCGTTATCGTCGGCCCAAGAATTCCGGAAGGCGGACCTGAAGTCTTGACCCCGTTAAATGTCGAATTGACGATATTGTTCAACGCGAATGAAGCGCTCATTGTCGGATTTGCCTGACTCCCTTCAGGAGGAGTTGGCGCGGAACCGGATGGCGGCTGAGGAATGATGAGCTCGTCATCGGAAAAAACAAGGAGCGCCACCCAGGGGTACAGGCCCGGTACCTGGAATCCCGACGGCATCTGAGATTGCGTCAACTCCAACGCGCGCTCCCACGGCAATGAGCGTTTGTTGAAGACGATCATCGGAAGGTAGTCGTCGTACACCCCTGTGCTGTTCGACGGAGGAAAAACTCGGTGGATATCTGTCGGATCTAAAGAGAAACGCGGACCTCTCACGATAAAAGTCTGTGAAGATGGATCCTGCGGTGAGGCATCGATATTCGGGTTCCCGCCATCTTTTTGCGTTTGGGCGGTATCGACCGCGAGATTCTGTGAGATTTTTATTGTGTATTGGCCGTCCAGCAATGAAGGGATGAAATTATCGTAAAATGTGACCATGATGTCCGGCGTCGGCGACGTGATCACATACTTGAGCGCTCCGATATCTCTTTTTCTAAGTGGCAACTCTTCGATCCTATTCTTGTTCTATTATGAATGGATTTCCCGTCAGCACGGCAGCCGGATTGGCCGCAAAAGTTTTCAGCGGCCCGTTTGTCAATGCGTTGATCCCGAATTGTTGGAGTGTTGTGAACACACCGTTCCTCGCAGCCACGACAGTCGGGTTCATTAATGACGACTGAATCTTACCCATCGCACCACTGTCGACTTCAGGCACGGTGCCGACCGGGCTGGCATTCACATCCAGGGGCAAGTGGTTCGTTGTGTACGGGTCCTCCTCGTCGACGACCTCGTAAGTATATGCGGTGGTAATGTCTATGTCGAGCGCATTCGCTCCATTCGGTGTCAGGACGGGATCGAGTGGAGTAACGTTCTCGAGACCGAAGAGCCGGCCGTTGAGGAGAGCGTTTGGCTCGGGATCATCGTCACCGAGTATGGGCTTTCCCCATTTTGCTGCTGGCGTCTTGCTCAAAGCCAGATCGAACGAGAATTTGCCGGCTAAGTCGTAAGTTTTACTCTCATCGTCCGCCGTCAATGTGATGGTTATTGCCGAAGACCTAAGCGTCGCCTTCATCGGGCGAATGCAGACGAAATAGTTCTGCCCGTCCGGACTGTATTTAGTCGCGAGGAACTGAGTCTGTGCCTTTTCACCGGAAACTGCAGTAATGTCAATTTCAGTCGTGGGAATTTCGGTCCTGACTGAGAACACGAAATTATTCGGGCGGACAATCCACACAGGCGCACCGCTTGCATCATGTATAGTAGTAATGAGTCCTGTGTTAACAACAATCGTGAAAATCCCGCTCGGCTCTACATTTCCGTTTTCCTGGACGGTGGGTCCGGCTGCCAGCATCTGAGAGCCGGAGGCTTTGTGGGGAAGGAGCGACTGCGCGAACCCCGTACCATCTTTGTTTATCCAGTCGAGAGGCTGCGGCCCTTCGCTCCGATCTGCACCGAATGAAATCGTAAACGAGATGATGTACCAGTCGATGTAGACCGAGCCTCCCATTCTCGGTCCCCATATCGTCAGACCTGCACCGAGTTCGACCGAAACGGTCGCCGTGACAAAGAGCAAATTCACGCGGTATGATGCGCCGATACTGACGCTGATGTCGATGACATAGTGAAACGGAGCCCAGACAATCAGCGCATCCATCTGTGCATTGAACCATGCCTTCAGATCTCCGCTGCTGAAGAGTACCTGCAGTCCGGCGCCGGCCATTACCGCCGACGGGGTCAGCGCAAAGTAAGCGTCGCCGCTGATTGTGACTTCGCTGGAGACGTTCCAGTTGAAACCGAGTCTCGGGACGGTCGGATAATAAGCCGGAGGTGTAAAGTCGGGATGATAGCCGCCGAGAGTCATCACAAATTCGCCGGCGTGTGGATTATTCCCGAACCAGATGTAGAAGGCATAGCCGCCGGTCAACTTACAGTCCGGATCGATGATGAAGGAGTTCGGTGTTAAGATCGCGGTCGCGCCAAGGAATCCTTCATCAGGGAGGAACTTTACCTGGAGTCCTAACTCGGCATGCGCATATCTCTGTGTCGGCGCCGAAGCGCCGGGTGCCGCCGGAGGAGGAAGGCTCATCCATGATAGACCGAGAAGAGAAATCTCAAGGTGGTTTCCAAATTCAACTACCAGAAGCGCAGATGAGTTTATGAGATCGAAGGATGTAAATCTAACACCTGCGGCAAACCAGAATTGTCCGCGCTGTGGTGGAACGTATTGATCGATTTTCGAAAGCGCTGTCGTTGGATCCGGCGATTTCCAGGATCCATCAGGAAGCTGCTGAGCACCAAGTATGGTCGGGTCGTTGATCGCTGCGACAAGTGGAAATTGCGGAACGCTGTTCTGGTCTGGTAGGATAATGTTTCTATTGTAACCGAACCCTGCGGCGAGGCCCGTGACGTAGAAGAATGCCGGGCCGCCGAGATCGCCGATGTACATTCCGAACACGAAGAGGGATGTGTAACCGTTTTGGCCGGAAGGATCCTTGACATACGCATACGAGCCGAGAGCGCTGACGGTGAATGTCCCACCTTTGATCAATGCCGCACCGTCATACTGGGTATAATTTCTCGGCGGCGTCGCCGAAGGATCGGGCGGCACTTTCACAAGTGTCCCGCTTACTTCGATGTCGCTTTCTGCAAACGTGACTCCCATTCCATTCAGATCTAAATCGTACTGGGAAAAATCCGCGGGTGCTGTGACCGGAATTCCGATCGACAGTCCCTGAAGTGCGACGGTTAATCCGGCGAGCTGGATGCTTCCGTCAAAGAGAAGCGATAGATCTTGCTTAGAAGAGACCCAACCTATACCCAGCTTGTTGCATTGGAGCGGACCTAATGCTCGATTGATCGGGACAAGCACGACATTAGTCGGATTTCCCTCGCCGTCGTATAGCTGTACCACGAATTCGCCGCCGCTGACGAACGCAGCCGAAACCGAAAATGCAGGGTTGACGGGATCCTTATCTCCTCCGCCGCTCGACGATCCGGATGCAAGTATGTTTTGAGCGACAGGATTCGTCCCGGATCCCCCCACGGCCGATCCAAATCCTGAACCTAATGGCAGACCGAAACCGTTCAACATGCAAGCGGCTCCCCACGTCATCGTCGAAAAATCCAGGCTGCCGCGCAGCTGTGCGCCTTGCATCGAATACCCGCCCGAGCTGAACAACGGAGTCTGGTTTGCTCCCGCGATGTCGAACCCGATGCTTGAGAGTGAGAAGCCGGGAGAAAAGGTCAACGTATTGTCCGGGCCTTTGTTCAGTAGAAAGATTGTGATGCCGGGTTCGGGAAAAATGGTAGGGCTTTTCGGATTGCTTTGGCTCATCCAGTTGTTGTCGTCGTCTTCGTTAGTCAGCCACGAGCCGGAACTGAGAGTAAACTCGCGGGTCGGTGTTCCGTCGATATTCGTTCCAATAGGAAGCGTGAGATCGAACGCAAGACGAAGTCCGTAGTCATAAGAACCATCGTTGTTCGAACGACGCGATATATATAGACCGCCACCGGGGAGTGCGAGTATCGCAGGAGGCACATTCGAATCTGTGAATGCATCCATGACACCGAAAGTAAAATTAAGGGCAATTTGTTCCGGCGTCAAACCAGCCATGTTTGAAATGCTAAGCGAGTAGTTTCCGTCGTCGTCCTTGGAAAGGAAATCTGCAGCAACAAGAATATCGCCTGGACACACGTATGAATCGCCGATTGTGGAATCCAGCCAGTCACTCACTCTCTTGATGACGGCGCTAATGAGCATACTGACTGTCGCATCTAGGAGGCCCTGGAGAGTCGTGTATGTCGCCGGGATGGTCGTTCCTTTCAGATCGAGGAAAGTAAATGTAAGAGTCGGGGTCGTCGCAGAAAAATAGATCTCCGAATCTATGCCGATGCCTGAAAATGAAATGTTTCCGACCTGGAATGGATTTTTGGAAGTCAGGGTAAACCCGATATGGCAAGGATGAGCAGGATCGTTCGTAATAAACTTTGTGCCCGAAGAACTGTAAGTGAAAAATGGAATGTATGTGTAAACGTCAATCGTCAGGTCGTCGGATTGAATCGATGTCAGGAGACCTAATCCCAAGTCTCCACCAGTTGTATCGGGGTTCGGTGCTACAATGAAGAAGGGAGTCTTTTTCTCCGAGCTCGGATTAGGTATCTGGTACCACTCTGCCCCGGAAAATACGGGCGGAGGATTCTGGATGCCGGGCCCGATGAATTCGTTGAGAAGAAATGTAAGGCGGTCGATATGCTGACCGATTGCATCGAGGTACGACGGCGGATTTTTGAACCAATCCAGGTTGACGTCATAAGTGTCACCGTTCTTGGACAACAGCCCGATCAAAACTCCTATGGCGAGAACATCGTCCTGCAGATTTTCAGTGCTAACCATTAAGTTTTTTCATCGATAGGTTTCGGTTCATCAGCAGCCGGGATTTTGAATGTTCCGGTTGACGCTAAATGTTTGCGCCGCCGGCGTAGTTATAGTTGGCATTGAGATAATTTGGTCTGTTGTTGTTATTAGTGATTGTCAGCCCGTCAGCAGGAGCCTGGAACTGTCCCGTCAGGTTGATATTCTGAAGGAGGTGTTCCATATTTGCCTGATCTCTGATATACAGTATTCGAATAAGCCATTGCTCCGCAAGAGAAAGCTGGAGGCCGGGATTGACGGTTGCGATTTTTACTCTATGTCCTAAAACGGCATCATCTCTTGAAAGGCCCAGCTCCTGCACTGCATCTGCGCGGTCTTCAAATCTATTCCGGAAATTGTCTGCCTTGCCCGCGTAAACAACATCGCCATCGGAATCCTGGATGATATACAACCCGGCGTTCCTCGTTATGAGCGTATCGTTATCGGTTCTGCGCCATTTTAGAGAAAAGATCCAATCGTTATCTCCATATTGTTCGGCGCGCGGACTATAAAGGCTTGCAGTCCAGGTAAGAGTAATATTGGGCATCGGTCTACCTATCTAACCCATTGTGCTTTGTAATAGTTCTTCTCAAACAATTCCGGCATAGACCTAAGAGTTAGGTTATGCCTCCATGGTGCTAAAGTAATTGACCTCTCTGTAAAAGTCTATTGTATATAACTTCTTTACGATAATGTTGCAAGTGAAATTTTGCTTAAAATTTTTTAGACAAAACCCGGAGAACTCACGATCGAATATTTAATTCTTAATGGTCAATTCACCGGCCCCGACGTTTTTACGACATAACTCTATGCGTTCCAAGAAGAAATGGAAAGTGATTTCCCGAATCAGTAAATGATTCGCATCCATGATATTATCTTGAATTATTTTCCCTGGCTCGAAAGGTCTGCGGAAAAGGTCGATGTCACTACTTTTAAACCACATCAAACACGACTGGACCCGAACATTATCACAAATGACGGTTCAGAATGCGTCCCTCAGCGGAAGCACCGGTTTGTCCGATCGAATGCGAGTTTATCCTTTCGAAAAGGAGACAGTTAGCTCAGCACTTTCAAAGGTTTAGTGCATCGTGAACTTTCTTTGCAAGAGCGTAAGGACTGAAGGGCTTCTGGATGAAGTCGACCCCATGATCCAACACCCCCTGGTGCGCAATGACATCTGCGGTGTAACCCGACATAAAGATAGTTTTAATGTCAGGCTTTATGGTCTGGATCTTGTCGCGAAGCTCTTTCCCGTTCATCACGGGCATGATAACGTCCGTCAGCAGCACATGTATCTCGTCGATGTACTCCCCGGATAGTTTGATGCCTTCTTCCGGACTCGACGCAGTAAGTACTTTGTAGCCGTACTCCTCGAGACTATTTTTGGCGAGCTCAAGCAAGTCCGGCTGGTCCTCAACTATCAGAACCGTATCGGTCCCGTCTATTGCGTTCTCCACCTGAGCCGCTTCATCCCCCTCAACTTCGCCTTCGTAACGCGGCAGGTAAATCTTGAACGTTGTCCCAACTCCGAGTTCACTGTAGACGTGAATGCTTCCGCCGTTTTGTTTGACAATTCCATAAACGGTCGCGAGTCCAAGCCCTGTTCCATGGCCTTTGGATTTTGTCGTGAAGAAGGGCTCGAAAATATTAGTCAGAGTCTCTTTACTCATGCCTTTGCCTGTGTCCGTAAAGCTTATCACCACGTATTCACCCGGAGAAAAGTCAATGCGGTTTTGAGCATAGGCCTGATCTATGGATATGTTTGACGTTTCAATACTTATTGTACCGACATTGTCTATGGCGTCTCTCGAATTAGTTGCCAGGTTAAATAGAATTTGGTCAAGCTGGGTCGGATCTATTTTTATGTTCCAGATACTTTTTTCAGGGAGGAATGTCAGCCTTATATTTTCCCCGATCAATCTCTGGAGTATTTTCTGGAGCGACTCGATCGCCTTGTTCGGGTCTAATACACGCGGGGAAACGATCTCCCGCCGTGCGAATGCAAGAAGCTGTCTTGTAATATCTGCACCGCGTTTCGCGGCGGACGCAATGAGCTGGATGTAATGATACATCGGCTTGGATTTATCCATCTTCCTCATTATCAAATCGCTGTACCCGATGATGACGCCGAGCATGTTGTTGTAATCGTGAGCGACGCCTCCTGCAAGTCTGCCGATGCCCTCCATCTTTTGTGCCTGCAGCAGCTGATCTTCAAGCTTCTTCCTGTCGGAAATATCGTATGCTGAAGTAATCAATGTGGGGGCACTGTCATGATTTATCAGGGTCGTGCTGAAATCAACCCAAATCCCTTCGCCCGATTTCGTGACTAACTGAAATTCGTAATGTCTCGGTACATCCTTTCCTGCTATCGATTCCGCGATGCGCTTCGTTACAAGTTCTCTATATTCAGGATGAATAATGTCCGCGGGAGACAGCCGCGAGATTTCATCGAATGAATAGCCCAGCATCTTCAGTGCCGCAGGATTTGCATAAAAGAATCGCTTGCCATCGCTGATCGAGATCGCTGCCGTCAAACCTTCAACGAGACTTCGAAATTTTTCCTCGCTTTCACGAAGCGCGTTCTCGGCATTCTTTCGTTCGGTGACATCTTCTACGATAGTATGCACCAGAGTCACCTGACCGTGATCGCCAAAAATAGGGACGAACCGTATTTGCGTATGAACGGATTTCCCCCATTTGGTGACATACGGATATTCGCCAAAGACGGTCTGACCCGTTTCAACACAGCGCCGGTAGGCAGCTGAAATTCCTGCCTCGATGAGCGGTGGAAATGTCAGGATATTTATTCCCTTTGTCGCCTCAGCAGAAGGCGATCCAAGAATTTGAAGTGCTGCCGGATTTACCTCGAGGATTTCTCCTGACCGGTTAGCCAAAAGAATTCCGACCGGCGCATATTCGTGCAGCAATCTATAGCGCTCCCGGCTGTTCCTCAGCTCCTCCTCCACCCTTTTGCGTTCGGTGATGTCACGGCTGATGCCCACCAAGCCTATGATCTTGCCCTGCTGATCGCACAAAGGCACTTTCGTCGTTGAATCCCACTTTGCGTTGCCGGTCGAATCAATGGTGGGTTCTTCTCGATTAATCAGCGGTTGACCTGACCGGATGATCGCTTGCTCGTCGGCATGATACTGCTCCGCTAACTCTCGCGGATAGAAATCAAGATCGGTCTTTCCGACAAGCTCACCAGGTGTTGATGCTCCATGATGGTGCACCAACGCTGTGTTGCACACCGTTAACCGACCGTCTGTATCTTTAGCATAGATATAGTCGGGCAAGTTATCGATCAGCGTGCGCAGCAGGTTGCGCTCCATCGCCAGTGCTTCCTCCATCTGCATACGCTCGGTGATGTCTCTGGAAACCCCGAACGTTCCGATGATTTCGCCCCGCGCATTCCGGAGGGGAACCTTAGTGGTCGATACCCATGTGTGCCGCCCATCAGGCCACGTTTCTTTTTCTTCCAAACCAACGATGGCAACTCCGGACCGCATGACCTTCCGTTCGTCCTCAAAAGCCGGACGTGCGTGTTCTTCAGTAAAGAAATCAAAGTCCGTTTTCCCGACCGCCTCTGAGGGATCGTCAAGACCGAACCTTTTGGCCTGGGATCGGCTCATTCTCAGGAAGCGGGACTCTTTGTCCTTGAAGTAAACATGGTCGGGTACGTTGTCCATAAGCGCTTTGAGCAAGTTTCGCTCATAAGTCAATTCTTCCTCGTACCTCTTGCGCTCTGTAATGTCTTGAATTACACCGGATACTACTCTCTTCTCTCTGTCGAACATTGCAATGGAATGAATATCCTTTATGTCCCCGCTGTCGGCGGCTCTGATTTTGAATTCAATGTCATACGGTTCATTCTTTTCTAAAAGATTTTTAAGCGCGTCGTCCATCTTCTCGCGATACTCCGGAAGAGGGATCCCTTTCACATCGGAATAATCGAACTTCCCTCCTTTAAGTCCATAAACCGCTTGAGCCCCCAGAGACCCGATCATGGTTTGAGAATCGAGATGGAGTTCCCAGCTGCCGAACATGGATGCGAGCTCGGCTCTTATCAGTCTTGCCTCGCTTTCTTTGACTTCACGTTCTGCGGCCCGCTCCCTCGTCTGATCCCGGAAGATCAATACGACGCCTGTTACGACCCCGGATTCATCTCGTATAGGGGCGCCGCTGTCGGCTATGGGATACTCGACTCCGTCTCTCGAGACGAGCAGAGTGTGATCTGCCAGCCCCACCACTGTACCATCTTTGAGGACACGCTGCACTGGAGATTCGACGGCCGAGCGTGTGTCTTCATTGACAATTCGAAAAACTCTCTCAAGAGCCATCTCACTCGCTTCACGTTGCGACCAGCCTGTCAGACGTTCGGCAACTGGATTCATGTACTTAATCTGTCCGCGGGTGTTTGTGGTTATGACCGCATCGCCTATGCTGTGGAGGGTCGTTTTGAATTCTTCCAGGACTTTTTTCCGTTCGATCTCCGCCTGGTACATCTCCCGATAGATGCCTGCCTGTCTGTGGCGATAAGCATAAGCGGTTGCAGTTATAGAAACGACGATGAAGAGAATTACGGTAAGTATTACGACCCCGCCGCGAAAATTTGCCTCCGCAAGGATTTCACTTGCGTCGACTTTCGAAATCATAAACCATGGTGTGTTCGGAACAGGGCGAATGTCTGCGAGGACATCCACTCCTTCTTGATCCTTTCCTTCGAACATTCCCATCTCTCCCAAAGCCGATTCCATCGACGAACCCGTTGTCGGGGTTATCGGCATACGAAATGACAGAGCTTTGCCCATGTTACTCCGCGGATTATTCAAAATGGAGATATGGTCTCCCAATCTCTCGAGCAATACCGTCTCGGCGCTGCGGCTCGGTATCGGCCATGAATCAATGAGAGGATAGAGGAAACTCCCTGCATCGCTTCGCAGGACGACAACGGCAACAGTCGCGCCGGAGGCGTCAACCATGGGAGACATCGCGTCTATATGCACTATGCCGTGCGTCCCGATGAAGAGGTCCGTCATCACAGGCTTGTGCTTCAAAACCGCTTCATAGAAGGCGACTTTCTCCGAGGAATCTATGAGAGACGGTGAGGTGCCGACGGAGACAAGCGTCCTGCCGGACGTATCGAGAACAAACGCGTCGCTGTAGAGCCCAAGGCCGAGAGTTCCTTCCTGATCGAGCCGGTCCATTAATTCCCTGCGAAGCTGCGGATTTGCCGTGCCTTTGAGCAAACCACGAATGGCTTTCCTGGTGAACAGGCTTCTTGAGAACTGGCCGGCGTTATCAAGCCGGTCCATGCGCCAGCTTTCGATTTCACTGACCTTCATCTCGGCAACGGATGCTATCTCATCGTACTTCTCGCGGCTAATCCTGTTTTTCTCCACATGATAGTACGCAATCCCGGCGATCATAAGCCCGACACTGACCACGATCGACAAGGATAACCAGATGCGTCCCGACATCGGCGCACGTTGACCCGTTCGTTCCATGATCAGCATCTCGAATTTTGCGACGCCCGGTTGGCCCGGGACGGAAGTCCGGAGTTGTCGGTGTATATAATGTATTTCTCTAATTTCATATCGACTCACTTTCTAGCGGACGAGTCAGCCTCTGTTCTTGCATCATCGCTCCTGCCAGATCCAGAAAAACGACACGGGTCGTGCTTGTCACTTCCAATTACTTACGCTTATCGCGTTGGTATTGTGCGACTCTATTAATATCGGATCAAATCGACTGCACTTTACTTTCCGACGCCGGGCAATCGAATATTCCGAAATATCCCGGCTGTCTCAGTGGTCTTCCGGTCTTTGCCGCTCAATCAAAAGGTGTTTCCTGTAGATCGGAGAGTTTGTCGGGAGAGTCGAGGAAAAGCAACTTTTATTTTTCCTTCGCTAATAATAATTTTGAGCTTTGCACTGAAGAAGGAAGTAGACCCTACGTCGCCGTTAGGCCGCGAGTTATAGTGTGTCAGAAGCAGCGGACATGGATCAGGAAAAGAGAGAGAACGTCATGAATGATAAACCAGCTGCCGTGGCAGACAGCACCGCAGTGCGCGTCGCCTTGTGGCGGGCGCTGCACCTACAGGTAGATCCGCCGCCGCATGTGCTCGAAGACGACATCGGCCTGCGGCTCGCAGCCCCGGCCGAAGGTTGGCGCAGCCGTCCGGACATGGATCCACACTTTACGAAACCCTTCCGCGCATCCATCGTAGCGCGCGCCCGCTTCATCGAGGACATGGTAATCGAGCAGTCCGGCCAGGGCGTCACCCAGTACGTTATCCTGGGAGCCGGATTAGACACCTTTGCTCAGCGCAGGCCGGAAGTTGCTTCCCGCCTGCGGATATTCGAAGTGGACCAGCCGGGTCACCAGGCATGGAAGCGCCAGCGGCTCATCGACCTCGGATATGGTGTCCCCGAATGGCTCCGGTTCGTGCCGGTCGACTTCGAATCGGACACGTCCGCCGAAGGCTCCTTGCCGCAGGCGGGTGGATCGTGGTGGGAGAAGCTGGCATCCGCCGGTTTCGATGCGAACAAGTCGGCGGTCGTGACATCCATCGGAGTCAGTATGTATCTTACCAGGGAATCGATCGCAGCCACGCTGCGTCAGGCCGCGACCCTCGCCCCGCGATCCACCTTCGCCATGACGTTTCTGCTTCCTCTAGAGATCGCGGATACGGACGTTCGTCCAGGCCTTGAGGCCGCGGCGAAGGGGGCGCGAGCAAGCGGGACGCCATTCATCAGCTTTTTCACGCCGGCGGAGATGCTGAGCCTGGCACGTGAGTCGGGTTTCAAAGAGGTCCAGCATGTGTCGGCAGCTCAACTGACCCAACGCTATTTTGCGAACAGGACCGATGGCCTTCGACCGCCAAACAATGGGGAAGAACTTTTCGTCGCGACAACGTAGCGCCGGGAACATGGAGGAGCGTGCCGCGACTTTTTTCGGCCGGGCTTAGCTTTTATTTTCCCGTCGCGGTATATAATATTAAACGGATCATCCCTCTGCGGAATGGAGTGAACAGAGGGAAAATAACAATGGTGATATGGAGAAAGATGGGAAGTCATCGGTTTGTCGGCTGGTGCCAGGGAGATCAGAAAGCAATAAACATATTCTGGTGTGGCTTTACAGTAGTTATGCAAAATGGCGGGATCAGGCGAAATTGCAGACAAGCATATTTTTATCCTGATACAAAAGGGGGGAAAAGATGTGAGCACTTATAATGAAGAATTCAATTTCGAAAACGGTGTTCTTAACGTTCGCCTGACAGGGAAATTTCCTAATGAGAGGTTAAGAAAGGGTGAGAATGTATTTAAAACACTGATTGATGCATGCGAATCTAACAAATGCAGGAAGATTATGGTTGATGTCAGAGAATTGGCAATAAATTTTAGTGTAATGGACATGTTTCAGGCTTGCAGAGATTCAGCCCTCTTGACTAGAAGTGGTTTTGAGGTTGCATTCCTGGCAAGAAAGGATATGCTCAATCAATTTTTCGAGGATGTTTCTCATAACCGTGGTGGACAAATCGGGGTATTTACGGAATTGGATTTGGCTCTTGATTGGCTTCGAAAGTAGCGCAATTAGATCCAGGGAAATAGTCCGTAACGAGTCTGCTCGTATAATCCTCAGCCTGAGGCTGATGCGCCTTTGGTGCAGTGGCTTAATTGGTTTATGAAAAGAATGAACTTGGGGAAAACAGTTTTTATTTCTTCTCCGCTGAGCATAATTTAAGCTTTGCAGGAAAGAAACAAATGAACGCCATGGCGCCTTTAGCGCCACAAGTTATGTCGTATTACATGGAACTATTACAGGAAAAACGACATAATGTCGCGTTTGAAGCAGTTAGGCGCAATTTTGCCGCTCGGGATTTATCAAACAATTGAAAGAAAGTAAGATGGATACAACTTCGTCAGATAGACATGCAGGGCAACCTATATGGGCATTAGCAATAATCCTGGCTCTTCTTGCGACATCATTCTGTTTTGGTTTCGCATTTAATACCATAATTACAAATCAATCTAAGGAGCAAACAAAAATGAAAAGAGTAACTGGTATTGGTGGTATCTTTTTTAAGTGCAAAGACCCAAACAAAATGAAAGAGTGGTATAAAACACATTTAGGTTTACCCACTAACGATTACGGGGCAACCTTTGAATGGCGGCAAGATGCAGATTCTACAAAGAAAGGTTCTACAACGTGGAGTCCCTTTGCTGAGACAACAAAATATTTTGAACCTTCAACAAAGGACTTTATGATAAACTACCGAGTAGAGAATTTGGAAGTACTTGTTGAAGAACTGAAAAAAGAGGGAGTTACAATTACAGATACCATTGAAACATTTGATTACGGAAAGTTTGTCCACATTATGGATATTGAAGGAAACAAAGTTGAATTGTGGGAGCCGAATGATTGAATATGAAAAACTCGGTGTCCAGATGGGCAGCAAGACGACTAAGTGATTATACAATTATCGCTCCCTGACAGCGTGCGCGGACATGAAACAGTTGTGCCCGGTTGGAAGAGCAAACCAGATTTCCTGGTTTCATTTCGCTATTCATTGCAAGCTTCATTTTGCGGGAAGGTGGAGCGGCAAAACTGCACACGTTAGGCGCAAACTGCCGCCGAAATTGGACAAACAAATATCCAAGGATCAGTGTTATCTACATTTATAAAGAAAGGAGCGCTTCAAAATGTCAACAAGAGAAACCATTTTGAACTACTTCAAAGAGCTTGAGCATAAAGGAAAGTGGGAATCATTCCTTGCTGAAGACCTGATCTTCACCAGCCTTGTCACCCCCATCAAACGGGTGACAGGGAAAGCTGCATACCTTGAATCGACGAGACGTTTTTTCTCCATGATAAGTTCCGTAGAAGTGAGAGACATCATCGTTGAAGCAGATAAGGCTTGTGCCTTGACTCGCTATGAATTGCAACCGCCTAAAGGGAGTAACTTCACCAGCGATGTAGCCGAGATTTTCAAGGTGAGAGATGACAAGATTGATTCACTCAGTATTTACTTTGATAATTCACCTTTCCCGAAATAGAGAAGCATATGGCGTACAACGAGTTACTAGCTGACAGAGTGAGAGCGGCGCTTGGGCATGTTCAACGTGTCCAGGAAAAGAGAATGTTTGGCGGCATTGCATTTATGGTGAACGGGAAAATGTGCATCACGGTTGGAGATAATCGTCTAATGTGTCGGATTGACCCTGACCTGCATGAGGCCGCAATAAAGCGGAAGGCTGTTCGGCCGGTAAGGATGAGAGGGAAAGAGTACAAAGGATATGTTTATGTCCACGAGGATGGAATCAAGTCGGATAGAGATTTTAGCTGCTGGGTGGATCTCTGCCTTGGCTTCAACAGGAGAATAAAGGCACCGCAAAAGAGTAAGGGGAAGTGAAATATATGCTTCGGCAGTCTCCGTCCGCCCCCGGCGCAGCTTCATAGCTTGTTCCGGAGTCAGTCGCGGGAAAACAGTTTTTATTTCTCCTCCGCTAATCATAATTTGAGCATTGCAGTAAAGAAAGAAACAAATGCAATACGTCGTGTTTCATGCCGACATTGCTGACAAACATGACATATGTCAGTGCTCAGGTAGTTATGCGCCGGCGGATTCTCAACCGGGGCCATCATATCAAGTTTACTATGCCTGCTCCCGGGACTTTGCAGCTTATCGATTATGAAATCTGGTAGGGCTCGGTGTTAATATGAAAAACCAATATTTATTATGCAGCTCATTGACAATATTAATTGCGCTGTTCAGTTCCTGCAGCTCCGTTCCTAAGATACCGGAGAAGATTGAAAGCGTTTCGGAATTTGAGGACTATATGAACAAAGTAGTGACATCCGGTACTCCTCCCGGTATGTCTTTAGCGGTAGTAAAGAACGACAGTATTATATACAGTAAAGGTTTCGGCTGGGCTGACGAACCGCGGAAAATCCACGCGACACCAAATACAGCGTATCACTGGTGGTCATGTACGAAAATTGCCACTGCAATTGCCATCCTCCAACTTCAGGAAAAGGGAAAGCTCTCGATAAATGATCCGGTTGTCCGTTATCTTCCTTTCTTCGAAGTAAAGTACCCTTCCGACACCAGTAAGCAGGTGACTATTCTGAATCTCCTGAACCATACTTCAGGATTACCAGACCCATCCCTGTTTACTTTAATTCGCTGGATTCATCATGATGGGGATCCGCCTGTTGATCAAACTGATCTTGTTAAGAAAGTGCTTCCTGATTATTCCAAACTGAAGTTTGAGCCCGGAGATCATTCTGAATATTCAAACATCGGTTATATGGTGTTGGGTGCCATTATTGAAAAGATAACCGGCATGACGTACGAAGATTATATCCGTCAAAATATTCTTCAGCCGCTGGGAATGAATCACACCGATTTTCTCTACACGAAAGTAATGGAACTGGACGAGGCAGCGGGCGCTCATCCGACGTTTAATTGGATGACTCCTTTACTTCCAATCATGGCAGTATCATATGTTCGCGATCTTGATTGGGGCCATCTCTGGATGGAACGGGTTTATACAGACCAGACTCCGTCTACAGGTCTCATCGGTTCAGTATCAGATGCAGCGAGACTGGTTACTGCGTATTTGAACGGTGGAGTGTTAAATGGTCATCGAATACTCTCGCAGGAATCAATTTCAGCAATGACTTACGAGGGGCAAGTCAAAGCAAAGAATGAGGATTCTCTAAATTACCGCAGGCAGGGAATCGGTTGGCAAATATATGGCAAATCCGGACGATGGGTCCTCACGCATGATGGTGGTGGTCCAGGATTTAGTACGAAAATTCAATTGTATCCGGATGAACATCTTGGGTTCGTTCTGTTCACAAATGATGCTACATGCGAAACCTGGAAGATAATCAATTTGGCCGCCACCCTGAAATGGTGAAATGAATCGGGGCCGCTCATCATGGAGGAGTATTTTTCTTTTTCCCACCTTCCTCTGCTTGCCTTGTCGATTCTGTGTTTCTTTAAACGACTATTTGGTGTGAGCAATCATCATGAATCAATCATTATAAAAGGAGAGAATTATTATGAGAAAAATAATCGTTTTGTCATTTATTACATTAGATGGAGTAATGCAAGCACCTGGTGGACCTGAGGAAGATACATCGGGCGGTTTCAAATATGGCGGTTGGGTTGCACCTTATGGTGACGAAGTTGGTGGTAAGGTCATGGAAAAACAGATGAAACCTGCAGATCTTCTTTTGGGCAGAAAAACATTTGAGATTTTTGCCGATTACTGGCCGGAGCATGAAAATGGATGGCCAGGCATCAATGATGTCACAAAATACGTCATGTCGAAGACCATGAAAAAGTCAGATTGGAAAAACACAGTTTTCCTCAAAAGCCTGGCGGATATCAAAAAGCTCAAAAATTCAGAAGGTTCCGACATTAAAGTTTGGGGCAGTAGTAAGCTTATTCAGCTGCTGCTTAAGAATGATTTAGTAGACGAACTCTGGCTCAAAATTTACCCGTTGACTCTTGGTAAAGGGAAAAAGTTGTTTGACAAAGGCACGATCCCGTCAGCATTTACATTAACAGAGAGTTTGGTTACACCAACCGGAGTTATTATTGCCAATTACCAGCGAGCGGGAAAAGTCAGGACAGGTACTATTGGATCTTAAGGAGAAACAAAATGAGAAAAAATAATGTTTTACCAGGAGGGGTGGGAACTAAATATATTGGATGGAATGAAATAGATTCTAACAAAAGGAGGAGACCATGAAGTACATAAACCTATTCAGTTCTTTGCTGATCTTGTCTTTTTTCCTTATGCTGCCTTCGGCCGCTTCTGCTCAGGAAAACAAGGTTCGCCCAAGCCTGAAAGCCAGCGTCACGCAGAGACTGGGAGTGGACACAGATATTACCATTGTTTACAGCAGGCCCGGAGTAAAAGGTCGAAAGATATGGGGTGGACTCGTCCCCTATGGCATGGCACCGGGAAATAAGGAATCAAAGGGAAACCCTTTTCCCTGGCGCGCCGGCGCGAACGAAAATACGACTATACAATTCAACAAGGATGTCCTCATTGAAGGGAAAAGATTGCCGGCGGGCAAATATGGCCTCTTCATGATCCCTTCGGAAAAAGACTGGACCATCATCTTCAGCAAGAACGACTCAGCCTGGGGAAGCTTCTCCTATAACCAGGCGGAAGATGCCCTGCGGATAACTGTGACTCCGGTCGAAGCTCCGCACATGGAGTGGCTGATGTACGGATTTGATGATCTTGCAGGAACTTCAGCGACTGCCTACCTCTGGTGGGACAATCTGAAAGTGCCATTTAAGATCGCACTGGTGAACGAATAAGCTGTCGAGATATTCACGCTTGCCGGGATATCCGCAAGTATTCCAGTCGCGGCGGTCCTGGCGAGGGCATTTCCTATTGTTTAAATGACGGCCGCGCACGCCGCCGTACTCGGTAATTGGAAATTCGATCGAGCGATGCTTGAACTTTTCATTTGACTTCATGTAAGGATCTCTATGAGAAAGGTTGTTTTTGCGATCAATATGACCGCGGACGGCTACTGCGGCCACACGGACATGAATCCCGACGACGAGGTGCTCAAGTACTTCACCAACCTGCTCCGGAATGCAGGTATCCTCCTCTTCGGCCGGAACACTTATCAGCTGATGGTGCCTTACTGGCCCGATATTGCGAGGAACCCATCCGAGTCGGAAGCAGACAAGGAGTTCGCCCGCGTCTTCGACTCGCTCGACAAGGTGGTATTCTCCACGACATTGAAACAGGATGAAGGAAAGAATACGAGAATCGTGCGTGCCAACCTTGCGGAAGAAGTGCTCGCGCTGAAGCAGCAGCCTGGAAAAGACATTTGCATAGGCAGTTTGAGCATTGCGTCCCAGCTTTCGGAGCGCGGTTTGATCGACGAGTATCGTTTCGTGGTTCACCCGGTTGTTGCCGGAAAGGGACCGCGGTTATTCGAAACCGTGAAGCTGCAGGAAAAGCTTCATCTGGACCTCATTGGTTCGGAAACCTTTCGATCCGGCGTCGTTGCCCTTCACTACAGAAAGCATACGTGAGTTGAAACGCCAGCTCTCACTTAACAATTGTTTCGTGGGTGCCAACGGCGATCATTCAGTCCCCGATGCGGAACTCTTCGTCGGGGCAAAGCACTTCGGCGGCGGGGCACGAACGCATAACCCGCGCATCATGCCGCTCGGCTATCATATCCCTCCGCCCCTGACGCAGCTTCATGGTTTGTTCGGGCGTAACCGCTGGAAAACAGTTTTTATTTCTCCTCCGCTAATCATAATTTTAAACGTGCTTTGTGGACAGATGACAGAAAAACGAAATTCGTTTTTATGGTAGTTAGACGCGATATGCTGTTGCGATCGTGGAATCCGTCAAGGATGCAAAGAACTGAAGGGAACTTCGTGAAGATTTTGTTGGTGTCGATATTATTCGCAATGACATCTTGTTCAATATTTAGCCCAAAGGGACTGGCGAAGTTGCCGGTGACGAACAATCCCAATTCGCTTGATTCAACGCAGGCGCTGGCCGTCTACGATCGTGCGGAGTATTTTCCAAATGGGACTCAGCTTTCTATTTGTATTATCAAAGGAGACTCGGAAAAATATGTCGGAATTGAGCGGCGCAACGATTCACTGGTATATGTTGATAACAGTGACAGCGTCTTTGAAATAGGTTCCATCACGAAAACTTTTACAGGTACTATGCTTGCAAAACTCGTGTATGATGGGAAAGTCAACGAAGATGATCCTGTAAAAAATTATCTCCCCATCACTTTGAATCAATCCTCGCTCAACGGAAAAGAAATGACCCTTGTTCAACTTGCAGATCATACGTCTGGGCTCCCTTTTGAACCGACCAACGTGAGGAACGATGCTAAACATCCGTTTGACCGGTATGCTCCTTACAAAAACTACGGCACGGAACGATTATACGATTACCTGTCGCACCAACTGGTTCTGCAATCAACGCCTGGTGAAAAGAGGATATACTCAAATCTTGGAGGCGGTCTGCTCGGCCACATCTTGACTCTGATTTCGAAGAAATCATACGAAGAACTTATGTTTGAAACGATCTGCAGGCCATTGGGAATGTCTAACACATTCGTTGAACTCACACCAGATCGCGAACGCCGGATGGTCCATGGAAGATATCCAAACGGCGATCTGCTTCCATTTGGCGACGGCGATAGTGATGCGCTTATTGGTTGCGGCGGGATAAAGTCCTCTGCCAGAGACCTTGTGAAATATCTTAGAGCAAACATGACCGATACCACGTACTTCTACCTTGCCCAGAAACCGACAAAGCAATTCGACGAGCACTTTTCGGGAGCGCTTGGCTGGGCGCCCTACAGCGAGCGTGGCAAAGTTCATCAGGGAGCGTTTGGAGCTACACCAGGATATACGTGCGGGATAATTTTCGAGAGAAATACTAGAGTCGGCGTGGTTGTACTCACGAACGTTTCGGCATATCTTGCCGCAAAAGCCAACTACACTGAAGGATTATGCCGTGCACTTTACGATCCACTACCGTTTGCCTCCGAGAAAAAGCAGTGAGTATGAGTTTATCAAATTTGTTGATGTCGTCACTACAATGGAACGGCACACTGCGCCTAACATGCCGCGTCACGACGTTCGATTATTATGTACCCTCCGCCCCTGATGCACCTCTATACTTTGTTCCAGAGGCAGCCGCGGGAAAACAGTTTTTATTTCTCCTCCGCTAATCATAATTTAAGCTTTGCAATAAAGAAACAAACGACATGGGGCCTTTAGCCTGCGAGTAATGTGTGGTTCCATGTGGTTATCTGCCACGTATGACCAGAATTTATTATATTATAGAAAAAGGAACCTGAAATGACCGTAAAGACGTTCTCCGCTGTCCTTCATCGTGAAGAAGATATGTATGTGGCTGAATGTCCTGAAGTTGGAACCGTTAGTCAGGGATCGACTGTAGAGGAAGCTGTCTCTAATCTTAAGGAAGCAACGGAGTTATACCTGGAGGAATTCCCTCTGAAAGAGATTGAGAAGCCGCTTCTGACGACTTTTGAAGCAGCAGTCAATGCCTGACCCGCACGGTATTTCTGGACGGGAGGCGATAAAGGCGCTCGAGCGGCTTGGATTTATTCAAATTCGGCAGAGAGGCAGCCATGTCATCCTGAAGAAGTCGTCTCCTGCAGGGGATGTTGGTTGTGTCGTACCATTGCACAAAGAACTGAAGGTGGGGAGGCTACATGGAATACTCAAACTCGCAAAAGTAGAAGTGGAAGAGTTTATAAAGAATCTTTAGCTGAAAAAATCATGGAGTGGATCCTCTTTTTCCCCCTACCTCTATCTCACCCTCACAATTTCTTCCGGCGCGGGGAAAACAGTTTTTATTTCTTCTACGCTAATCATAATTTAAGCTTTGCAGTAAAGAAACTAGCGGCAAGGCGCATTTGAAGTAGCTATAGGAACATTGGTTTGCGCGCCATTATGAAATACATATTCGTTGCAGTTCTAGTTGAGGTAGTGGTTCAGTCGATGAGCGGTCAAGAGCTAAAGGACCACCGTAGCCGTCATCAAGTTTACTTTGAAGATTCCACACACGTGTTCTGGACTTCCTGGCCAACTCCATTCTCTCCACCTACTGTAACGCGCACAACGAAAGGCCTCATGTGCGGTTACCTTACGTTCTATTGTGATTTGACAGATAGTGTACAAGTTGAGATCGTTGACGGAGACACCGCTGATATAGTAAACGAAGCGACCGTGACACCAGACTCTGGACACGATTTCAGTGTATGTTATTGGGTTGCGGGCACAAGTTTCCCACAAGACCAATTGCCGTCGAACTGTTTCAAACGTAAGGATAAATACGCGCTCAGCGTGTTGCTCATCGTAAATGGACGAAAGAAGTGTTTGACTGTAGGAGTCGGCAATCTCCTGCAAGGATGGTACTGCTGGATTGATGAAGGACATAGGAAGAGGTGAACGGCGCCTTCATTCGCTCCTGCGCACAACAACGCCAACCGCGACGTTCGATTATTATGTACCCTCTGCCCCTGACCCGGCTTCATAGTTTGTTCCAGGGCCAGCCGCGGGGAAAACAGTTTTTATTTCTCCTCCGCTAATCATAATTTTAACCGTGCTTTGCAATAAAAATCTAATAGTACGTATAAAATGCTGCCGGTGGCGGAAAAAAGAAATTCATTCTTATGGCAGTTAGCCGCAACTAGCGGCAAGACGTGCACTTCGACAGGCAATGAATTATCAACTTCATTAAGATAAGGAACGACAATGTGGAGTTCATTTATCAAAACAAGAGTTAATCCTTCCTATTTTTATCTCTTGTTAGGTTTCGCATTCCTTTTCTTTTCCAACGGAAGATGGATTTTACCGGCGGCGGCATTTGCTTCTCCGATATTCTTAATAAGGTTTCTCCGGTTCCAAAAACCCTTCAAAGGATTTGTATTCCTGATAATTGCCGGATGGGTCTCGAACATCTTCATCTGGAAAGGAATGATGCCGGCTTCAGGCTTCTTCTATTATTTTCTGATGCTGATGATGAGCGTCTTTACTTCACTCACCTTTGTCATCGACCGGATATTTTCCCGGCGATTGAAAGGAATTGTTTCGACTTTCGTATTCCCTTCCATCTACGTAACCATGGAATACATTGTTGTCTCGACAAATCCATCGGGTTCGTACGGAACGCTGGCACATACGCAATCGTCGTTGCCACTGTTACAACTCGTTTCTCTTACCGGCATTTGGGGAGTGACATTTGTCATTACATGGACAGCATCTGTAGTTAATTGGCTTTGGGATCATGCATTTGCGAAAAAGATACTTCGCCAGGCTTTTTGGGCTTACGCATTGCCGGTTCTGGTCGTCATCATTTTCGGTCAAATTCGATTATCCATACCGGTTGAATCCAAGACCATACGAGTCGCTTCGATCAACATTCGCAAGACATACTGGGAAAATCGTTTTAAGGCGAACAATGATTCGATCACACAAGAAATCAACAATGACTTCTTAGGCAATTGCGATATCGCCGCTTCTTCACAAGCACGGATTGTTTTTGGAACAGAGGAACTTATAAACCTGCCGTTCGACAGGGAGACTGCATTCGTAGAAAGAGCGAAGGCGATAGCTCAGAAAGACAGCATCTACTTAGGGCTGCCGATGTGTATTTTCCCGAACGGCTATCCGCGGGTTCCCTCTATAAATAAAATCACATGGATTTCACCCGGTGGGCAGCTACTCTTCACTTATTGCAAGGCCAAACCAACTCCAGGTGAAGGATCGTACGGTGACGGTGTGATACGATATTTCGATTCGCCGTACGGGCGTATTGGTTCTGCAATTTGTTTCGATATGGATTTCCCCGCACTTATTCGCCAGGTTCACACCATGAACATCGATATGATGCTGGTCCCCGGAAACGATTGGAAAGAAATTGCTCCATACCACACATACGTCGCATCAATCAGAGCGCTCGAGCAGGGATTCAATTTGGTCAGGGCAGTATCCCAGGGATTCTCCGCTTCATTCAATTATAAAGGACAGGTGATATCGTCGCAAGATTTTTATAGAACCAACGATTTAATTCTTTACTCCGACGTACCTATGAAAGGGGGACCTACCGTGTATTCTGTGGTAGGAGATTTATTCGCCTGGCTTTGCATCATCGGATTTCTGATAATTATCGTATCGTCTTTGTTCCAGCGTAAAGCGGATATGACCTCAACTAAGGAATAGCGGTGATGTTGCGAAAACATTGTGTTGCGGTTAACACGCGCAAAAAAGATGCTCGATTATTTTATACCATGGTGTTCATTTTGTGACACGAGCGAGGTACGCTGGAGGCCGTGCTAAAGGTGGATTATTATATAAATGTGACAACCTGAAAAGCTAAAAACATGAACGAGAAATTCACTAATTTTACACCGTACATAATTTTGATTCTTGGGGTATCCATCTATTGGTTAACAGCATTTCCAACTATAACATGGTGGGAGTCAAGCGAATATTCCGCAGCGGCAGTTTGCCTTGGAATAACCGGAGCGCCGGGATCAATAATATTGACAGCTCTTGGATGGTTGGCGGTAAAGATTATCCCGTTAAATCCAGCCCTCGATTTGAATCTATTCGCTGGTCTTATTGGTGCTTTAACAGTATACGCTTCATTTCTTCTTTGGAGAGAAATACAAAGATGGCACAACGATAACCTGTATGATCTTGGGCCAATAGAAAATTGTGCTTTGATTATTACATCATTGATAATAATGTGTAGTTCAAGTCTTTGGGAATATTCTACAATCTTTGCACCATATATTCTGACGGCACTTTTTACCGTGCTGATTCTATGGGTTCTATTAAAGTGGTGGACAGCGGCTGATTCAGAGATTTCATGGAAGTACATTTTTGCGATTACCCTTTTGTTGGGAGTTGATTTTAGCGTTCATCGCACAAATGCAGTGCTTATACCCGGAATTATTGTGTTGATGTTGGTCAGGAACTATAAACTTATCAAGAGTTTGAAAACTTACTTAGCGGCGTTCTTGGGAGTCATGCTAGGCTTATCGGCACAATTACTATACATTCCCATGTCTTTAAGAGACCCGATGATGAATTTGGGAGAGACAAATGATATTCAGCGTTGGTGGGATTTCATCTCGCTAATACAGTATGGAGGTGGCTTTTTATTG
>Ga0335081_10001654_pt1 | contig 35532 bp, 26 predicted proteins | sample Lox_Sample_35_FD_206713 | JGI IMG/M metagenome (GOLD analysis project Ga0335081, IMG submission 206713) | Soil microbial communities from Loxahatchee National Wildlife Refuge, Florida, United States - Lox_Sample_3.5 | ecosystem: Environmental > Terrestrial > Soil > Wetlands | place: USA...
TTCCTTCCTTCTAACTTGTGAGTCCTCTCCATGGTAACACTTCTCTCCCTTCTTCAGGGAACCAACAGGTTGAGAGTGTTACCCAGTTTCGACCAGAATCCGGTCTCACGATCCGGTTGTTAGGACAGACATGATCCGGTCATAGAACCGTGTGCTAAAAATGAGGTAGAAAAAGAATCCGTCCAGTTCGGATGAGAAGTCACTGATTTTGTAAACCCGCTGATGGAAATCGAACCGGCCATTGATGTAATGGAATACCTTGCCAGTTCCGACACCGTCTCCGGCAGTGAGCACGGCTTCCCCGTCAAACGAATAGCTATTTATTCGTTCAACAACTTGTGACCGGACGAAGAACGGGTATAGGCCATCGGGAACGCGATCCTGTGTGTTCCGCTTGCCGGTCTTGATCGCGGTATGGTCCTTGATTCTCGCGAGTCTCCAATCCTCTGGAATCACCCCCACATCGGTCTGCTTGTAGCCGGGCTTCACTACCATTTCGCTCCCATCTTCTTGAGATGTCCGTCCACGCGGGCGGTGAGCGCCGCAACTTCCCCGGTCAGCTTCGGCAACGGCGTGGCGTAGCGTTCGGCCAGTTGTTTGACGCGGCCGGTGAGAGCTTGCGACACGCGATCCAGTTCGGACTGCACGGTGGCAGCCAGGGTAGCCAGCCATTTGTCGTCCACGACCAACGTCTTGATCTCGTCCTCGGTGAGCGCGAGATACTTGGCCTCCAGCTTGCGATCCAAGTCTTCCACTGCCTGCTTGAGGCGGGTCTTGGCGTCAGAATGCTTTTCGAGCAAGGCGGCGAATTTATCGAGCGCGAGGCGTTCATCGGCGAACTCGGTGTCGTCGCCAATCTCCTTGAGCCGGGCTTTGACGGCCTTGCCGGTGATCTTCCGTTTATCGCCTTCGCCCTCGATCACTTCCTCCAGCAAACCATCGTCACCGCCTTGCTCCTCCACCGCCTCATCCAGTTGTTGCGCGATCTCGGCAACTTCTCTCTCAGTCGCCGCGATGGCCTCCCGTTCCGCGACAAAGTAGCGGGCAATCAGAATGGCGGCGGGGATCAGGTCCGACTTGAACCGTCGCTTCCCTTTCTTGTAGTCGTGCGCCTCCGGCCAGACCAGTTTCCCTTCCTTGTTTTTGACCTGCATAACTTCGCGGACACGCGCGCCCGTCTTCCAGCCGTCCGCTGCGACAATGTAGCAGTCGTCCTGCATGGTCTCGTCCCAGTAGTTCATGAGGTGTTGGTACACATCGTAGGGGTCGAGCAACGGGGCTTTCCGGAAGGTTTCCAACAAGTCCTCGGACAGTTCCTCGATGAGCGCCTTGGGTTTGCCGCCGATGGGGATGTTTTTCAGGCGCGGGGTGTTGGCCTTCTGCCATTTCGTGAACAGCTTGGTCACGGATTCCTTGAAGGCGGTGAACTCCGGGTGGCCGAAGATGGACGGCTTCACGTCGGTGCTGGCGAGCTTGAGTTGGCAGTAGCCTGGGCGGTCGCCCTTCTTGAACAGCACCGCGCGCACAGCGGGGATGACCTGCCAGTAGCGGGCGAGTGCATCAATGTCACGATCCGGGATGCCGCCGCGCAGATGGCCGTCGATGTCCTGCAAATCTTCCGGCTCGGTGCTGTCGATGTAGCGCGGGAGGTTGAGGTTGAAGTCGTTCTTCGGGTCGCTGATTTCCGCAACCGGCACCATGCGCGAGTAGCCCTTCTCTGGGAGTTCGCGGTTGAAGGTGTCCACGATCTTGTGGATGTCCTGGGCGCGCAGGCGGTTTTTCGGGCCGTCCTTCATGAAGCCTTTGGAGGCATCAATCATGAAGATGCCCTTGCGGGCGGTGGCGTCGGCCTTGTCGAGCACAACGATGCAAGCCGGGATGCCCGTGCCGTAGAAGAGGTTCGCCGGCAGGCCGATGATGGCCTTGATGTAGCCGCGGAGGACGAGGTTCTTGCGGATGGCGGCTTCGGCATTGCCGCGAAAGAGCACGCCGTGCGGGAGAATGCACGCGCCTTTGCCGCCGGGTTTGATGGAGCGGAGGATGTGCAGCAGGTAGGCGTAGTCGCCCTGTTTGCCGGGCGGGATACCGTAGCCGGTAAAGCGGCCGTAATCCTTGGCCGACTGCTCGCCGGCGGCGGACGCTTTCCCGCCCTCATTCTGATGCAAGCCGGTGTTCCAACGTTTGTCGCTGAACGGGATATTGGCAACGACGTAGTCGAAGGTCTTCAAGGCGTCGCCATCCAAGAACAGCGGGTTGGCAAGCGTGTTGCCCTGTTTGATCTCCGCCGTGGCGAAGTCGTGCAGGATCATGTTCATGCGGGCGAGGCCGGCGGTGGAGGAATCCTTTTCCTGACCGCAGAGGGTGACGCGCACGTCCTTGCCGTGGCGCGCCTCGTCGCCAATCTTCAAGAGCAGGGAGCCGGAGCCGCACGTTGGGTCATAGACGGTGGTGGCGTTGCTCGTCTTGGCGCGTCGGATGCCGAGGATCGCGGCGAAGATACGGCTGACTTCTGCCGGCGTGTAGAACTGGCCCTTGCTCTTGCCGCTCTCGGTGGCGAAGTGCCGCATCAAGAACTCGTAGGCGTCGCCGAGGAGGTCGTCGCCATCGGCCCGGTTCTTGGAGAAGTCGAGGGCGGGATTCTCAAAAGTGGCTATCAGGCTGGTGAGGCGCTGCTCCTGTTCCTTGCCACTACCGAGCTTGTTGACATCGTTAAAGTCGGCGAAGTCGGACTGCGAGAGCATGGGGTTGGCTTTGACGAGCGGCCCGATGATCTTCTTGTTGATCTGGTCGCCGATGTCGGTCTTGCCCTTGAGTGCAACCATGTCGGCGAAGCTCGCGCCTTCCGGAATGGTGATGGGCGCGTAAGGTTGGCCGGCGTACTTGTCGCTGACGTATTTCACGAACAGCAGGACGAGGACGTAGTCCTTGTACTGCGAAGCATCCATCCCGCCGCGCAGTTCGTTGCAGCCAGACCAGAGCGACGAGTAAAGTTCAGATTTCTTGATGGCCATGATTATGATTGGTCTGTTGTGTTAGTTGTGTCGTCGGTGATGGTGCATCATTGCTTTGCCTGCTTTTCGGCAAGTGCCAACCGGTGGGTTTTGGAAATGGTTCGTTGTTGGTCGCTGTTGACGCCAGCCTGTTTCGCAAACCGTGGCCAATCCGCGACCGCCGTCGTCACCTGTTCGATCAGATCCGCTCCGTCTTTGATGCCAAAGTTCTCGGCGACTGTGAGCAGGTCGGCGCGCGTGAAGCCGTCGCGTTTGCCATTGATGCTCATCTGGTGACGGTTGGTCCAACTGCCACTCGGATTGTACGACCAGATCACGTCAAACGCGGGCGACAGTCGCCATTGGCCGCTCTGGTCCATCAGGAATGCGATGTTCCGTGTATGATCGTCTTGGTTCCGGGCAGCCACGTTGAATACCATGCGGCGGTACATCTCCCGCATGACCTCATGCCCTAGGTTCAACCGCTGGATCGCCGAAAACGCCTGCTCGTAGCCGTACTCGCCGGCGGCGTTGAAATCATAATGCCCCACGGCGCACAGCGACTGCATGTGGATCTTCTCGCCGTGAGTGTCGCGGTCAAAACGCCGCGTCATGAAGTGGGCGCGCCCTGATTCCTCCAGCAACCGGCAGTCAGTCATTTCGATCCCCGCCGCCACAGCCATCCGGTGGTAGGCGTACTCGATGCGGCCAAAGCCTTTCGGATCACCCAGCGTGACATCGTTCACGCCGTCAAACTTCAATATCCACGGCTCGAATCCAGACGGTGCTGGCGCTTGTCCCGAACGCACTTCCTGCGTCTGCGGATTCCAAGCGACCACTGCCTTGGCCCGATTGCCGCCCGCCGATGTGCCGACGCGAATGATGGCATTCAAGGCTTCCGCCTTCGCGCCCTTGAGATGCACCGCCCAGTCAGTCCGATGACGAAGAATTTCCGCCGCCAGTTGCGTGAGTTCCGCCACCTCAATCGGAATGGACTTGCCCGTCGCCGGCCCGAGTGCGGGCTTAAACTCCAGCGCACCCATCCCGCGAGTGCTCATGTAGCAGAGCCGCTCGACCGGTGTGAAATCGCCGGGGGCGCGACCTTGACGCTCCAACCAGACATCAATCAACCGGTTCCCATAACGGTCCGGCAACGAGTCAGCCAGAAGCCCCGGCAATCCGTGAAACGTTTCCCGGTTGAGCGCAGGAAAATCGAAAATGCCCGAACCAAGTGGCATCATCAGCGGGGCAACGGGAAGTCCGCGACGCACAAAGGCCGGGTCGTACTCGAATCGGCCCAGACCACGCGGTTCGTCCCATGCCACCGCGCCAACATCGTGATTCCAGAGCCGGACAGTGGCAACCGTTACTTTGCGAATGCGCGTGGCCATGAATCAGTGCTCCGTCACGGCGGACTTGCGTCGTCGCCCGGAAGCCCGCTGGCGCTCGCGTCCCTTCAGCTTTGCCAACTGGATCGGGCTGGGACCGGGTTCCGGTAGGAATGCGCTCAACTGATCCAGTAATCCCAGCGCCCGCAAGATGCGGATCAGACTCTCCAAGGTGCAACCCCGGCCGCTTTCCAAACGTTGGACGACAATCCGCGCCACGCCGGCCCGGTTAGCCAACTCCGTCTGGCTGATGTCCTTGTTCAAACGTTGCTGACCAGCGCGTTCCCCCATCACCCGCAGGATCGCCTGGTTGCTCATTGCCGGATAATCCATGACAGACCTTTCAATTGAAAATTTCCTCGCGTATTGTGCCGACACCCTCCCACAATCGTTGAAATCTGTCAATTTCATAATGCACTATTTATAGTGCAGACCTAGTTGCAATGCCGCTTATCGCTCTATTTATAGGGCGTGAATTGCGATAGTCTAATCACGATTGACTGTTGGATATGTGAATGGACGCGACAAGCTGTGCCAACACTCGCTCCAGTGAGCCGAGTTTCGTCACGTCTTTGGACTTGTTCATGTCTTGCCTCGCGCCGGCGGGAAGGAGTTCAGGAACTCGCAGGCTTGGGATTCCAACCGCATTTCGTGCAAGTCGAGAAGGCATTCGACCGGGTCTGCCCAATGCAAACCGGAATCGCGAGGCTGAAAAAGCGGGTTTGCATGGCGGATGGCGTGGACAACAACATTCGCTGGTCCGTGGGGATCGTCCACTTGCTGCAAGGCGGGGTCGAGCCTTTCGATGAAGCCGAGATTCATTTGCTTGCCAGGGCAGTGCAACGAGAGGTCGAGGCGCGGCGAACCAATGAGGTCGAGGTCGGGGTGGTAGTGCCGGGCGCCGATGACTCCACCAATGGCAATATCAGGAACGTTTAGTTTTTCGAGGCGGCGAAGATGTCCCTCCGGAGAACGTGGCTGGCCGGAACAGTCGGTGAAGCGGGTCGTTGTGCGGACACGGTCCGAGACGGCCAGCAACCGGGCAAACTCATCTCGCGGAAAGTATGCCAACTCGATGCGACGGTCAGAGTGTCGTTTGATCGCGCTGCCAAGGCGCTGCACCGCGTCCCGTACTGTGGGATAGGTGTACCCTGCGGTCTGCGCGAGAAGGAGGGCAGTCATCGGCCCTTTGTTCAGGAGCCATTGATGAAGCAGTATCTTGAAAATCTCGTAGTTGGCAACGCCACTGTGGACGCGGACTTTGCAGTGCAACATTCGATTCTGCAAAACCGTTTCCAGTTGTGAACGAATCGCTGGAACAGGATCGTTGGGGAAACCACGGCACTGGTTGCCTCTGAACACGACCAGTCCTAAGCGATCCATCACTTCCTTCTGCAACGCCCGGCGCGCATACTGCCACTCCTCGGCAAGGCGCTCTTCGGTGATTTTCGGATCGACCAGAACCAGCAGGCCGTTCATCTCGGGCTTCTGTTCTGTGAGATCGTAGGCGAGTTGGATGAGCGATGTTCGCAGACTACTGACTGCCTCCATGCCGGTCTTCACTGCAATCACAGTGTTTCCGATTATGGCGTCGGCCGGGTGATTCGTGTCCATTGCGACATTAAACTACGGCATTGAATATGAAACCTGCAAGTACATATTAAACCGATAGCTTAATATGGAATAGGTGGCGTATAGACCATTCATGTCACTCTCCTTCAAATACTTGCGACCAGTTCCCGGAGTCGCTTGGCATCCTTTTGCCACGACTTGGCCGTGGTTCGGTCGAGGATCGCAAGAATCTCCTCTTTCGGCGTTTTGTGGCCATTGGTGAGCAGCTTGGGCATGGCGGATTGTAGCGCTCGTCGGAACTCCTCGCGGCCGGGCTGGAAGTAGTGCTTCAGGACGATGTCAGTCGTTCGGTGTCCTGTCACCTTCTGCACGAGTTCCAGCGGCACGCCGGCGGTCAGGGCCAGCGTCACCCAAGTCACGCGGAAGCTGTGGAAGTCGCGGATGGACGCCCGTCGGAGCCCGCCTTCTCGCTTGGCGTGGATTTCGCCACGAACGATCTCTGCATCGTCAGTCTGGACGGTCTCGCCGTTTTCGTCTGCGTCCTTGAAGCCGGCTGCGGCGAGAATTTTTCGGACCCGCCAGGTGATGCCGTCCGAGTTCTCGACGTACATCTTCGCCTGCTCGGGGAACACATACGCTTCAGACGGTTGCCGGAGGGCAAGCTCGTCATAGAGCATCGGGAAGATGGGGATGCTCACCGTCACGCCGGTCTTGTTGGTCTTGACCGTGATGAACCGGCGGGGGAGGTCAACGTCCTTCCATTTCAAGAGGCAGCAATCGCCCCGTCGCATCGCCGTGCACATCCCGGTAATCAGGATCGGGCGGATAAAATCGTCATCGCGCGCGGCGTCCACGATGGCCTTGAGTTCTTCCGGCGTGAACGGCTTGCGGAAGATCGTCTCGGTCTCGCGGGTCGGAATGCTGGAGAACGGATTGATGCTCCCAGCCGGCAGCAGGTACTTGTACGACGCCCGGAGCAGTTTGAGCGTGTCGTTCCACGTCTTCGCTGTGACCCCACGCGATTCCTCGGCGGACATGAATGCCCGCGCCATGTCGCGGGTGACGTGGGAGATTTCATCCGCTTTCGGATTCTGCGACCGGACGAACTCGGCAAATCGAGTCAACGTTGAACGACATTGTGCGGCATAGCGTTCATTCGGCTTTCGTCGACGTGGAATCTTCTGCCATTCCTCGGGCAGATCGTCGAGGGTCACGGACTTGATCTCCTCGCCGGTCTTGATCTCGTAGATGCGCTCCACGAGGTGCGCCGAATCGTGTTTCCGTCGAGCCTCCTCGATGATTTGGTTGAGGCGCTCGTTTGCTTGGGCGCGCGAACGCTCGAAAGACTTGTCGCCTTCGTCCCGGAGCGAGAGCGACTTGGGCGGCGTGCCTGAGACCTTCACGCCCAGGTTGATTGTGTACCGCTTCCCGTTGACTTCGTACCGTCCGTACCAGGTCGAACGGAGTTTTCCGCCGCGTCCGGTTCGTAGTTCAATCGACATGTTGGCTGACTCCTGTTGAGGTTTTTGCTACGGTGTGAAACATACAGGAACGCCATGAGCGGACGCAAGCAAAAAACCCACACATCAACCCACACGAAGGCTATAAATCAGAGAGAAATCAGTGATTTCTAGCGATATTGCAAGTATGCGTCAGGCTCATAACCTGAAGGTCGTGGGTTCAAATCCCACCCCCGCTACCAACTTCGAGGGCACGGAGCTTGATGCTCCGGGCCCTTCGTGTGTAGTAAGACCTTCTGTCTCCTGTTCAGTTTACGTCCTCTGGTCGGTGAGTCGTAAGCGCTTCTACATCGGCGTTTCCGAAAACCCCGAGAGGCGTTTGCGCGAACACAATTCAGGAGTCTCAAGGTGGACGCGCGGCAAAGGCCCATGGGTCAAAGTTTGGCAACGAAGCTTCCCCTCGTTGAGTGAGGCTAGAAGGTTTGAGAACCTGCTGAAGTCTCAAAAGGCCGGCCACGGTTTTTACCGGTTGACCAGCTTGAACCGGGGAAACTTCGTCCGCTCAAGCTCATAATCCCGCGTCGGCGGGATCGTGGGTTCAATTCGTAAAAGTTGCTATCGCTTGCGGCAATCTTGCCCTACGTTGCTACGATGAAGGCCCGCAAAATCGTTGCGGGGTTCTATCTTGTTCTCGGCGCACCAGCGAGAATGCGGTCGATCCTGTCCAGATTCGACTCGATCGCCTGCAGATAGTGGTTCGTGCCATCGGGGAAATGATACTCCAACACCCGGTAAACCCGTCCCCATTCCCGGTCCAGCATCCTTCGCACGTAATCCTGGTAGAAACCTCGCGTTCTGCGCAGTAGATCCTCGACGTTTGCGTAGTGCCCCACCGCGTCCACACGCGAGTACGCGGACGCCGCTTCGGCGAATTCCTGGTACAACGCCGGCAGGCGTTCGGGATAGTCCGGGGCGGCCATGGTCCCCAGTATATCGCCCGTGCCCAACGCACATCCGATGAACCGTTCGCGATCGTCGCGGAATCTCACGTCGCCCATGTCCCCGTTTGTGGCCGTGCACTGGATGGCTGACCGGACCAGGCGAACCTCATCGGGAGTCACTCCGAAACGGGGAAGGAATTTCTCCGCGAATTTCACGCTCCGATCCACGTGGACCGGCGTGTACTTGGCTCCCGTACCGTCGTCGTCGCCGTCCGCTTTCAGGAATCCGATGTCGTGCAGGAGAATTCCCACCAGTGCCAGTTCGAAATCGCGGGGTGCCAAAGCCGGCGGTTGGCCACTCTTCAAATGTCCATCGAGAATGCGCACGGTGGCGGCCGTGGCTTGGCACGTGTGGGCGAGATCATGGAAGGCGGTATCGCAGCGCTGATAGCCCGGATACGTGCCCGCAAAGGCGTTTTGGACCTGCTGGAACACCACAGAAATGAATTCCGTGCTCTGGCCGGGGAAATGACGCAGGAAAACCGCCGAAGCAAGGCGCAACGTCTCATCGGGCGTGACCGCACGAACGAACGGATCGCCAGGAGGTCTTCTCATGGATTCAGCCGCCGCGGCAAGATCGCCAAAATCCCGTCGTCATGGGGGATCGCCCGAATGCGTTACGCGGCTCCGGGTGGACGTCCTAGCGTGGATGCGCCGCCGTCCCGGAAGGGGGCATGCGAGACAGCGATCCTTTGCGCCAGGGATACGAGACCAGCATGGAATCAATGTATTTTTTGTCCATCGTCCGCACGCGCCCGGCCACGGTGCGAAGCATGGCCCGCAGAAACAACGCCGCGAGGGCCGGGTGTGTTTCGACCATGCTGTCGAACGCCTGTCGGGTGATCTTCAACAAGGTACACTGTCGGCTGGCCGTGACCGTGGCGGAGCGGGGGGCTTCGTCGAACAAGCACATCTCCCCGAAAAAATCCCCGGCTTCCAGCGTAGCCAGTGCTGTTTCGCGGCCGCCGGTCGTCCGCGAGACCTGCACCTCGCCGTTCAAGATCAGGTACATGGAACTGCCCAATTCGGCCATCCGGACAATGGGATTGTTGAGCGTGGCTTGTACCGGTTCAACCAGACTGACGAACGTGGCCAGTTGGTCGTCGGTGAGATCGGCGAACACCTTGAGCCGTCGGAGCTGGGTCGTGCTCAGTTCGAGAGACGGTATGTCGTCGGACGCCATGATTTTTCGCCCGAAAGTTTACCAAACAACGCTCGGAACGCGAGGACAATTTATCAGAGTGCGGGCGCCGGTACCGGCCAGAATAGTCTTGCACCACGGAGGGATTCCGCTATACACCAGCGCTCAATTCGGCGTGAAGCGCGGCTCGGGCCCGCGGCTGTGCCCGAAGAGGTGAGATACCCGGTTGTGTGGCGCACACTACTTGTGCTGACATTATTCGCCTTCCTTTGCGATGGCAGGAGGGCCAACGCGCAACAGTTGACGTTGCCGCCGCCGACGCTGAGCCCGGCGAAGTCGGGCGAGTTGTCTTCGGGCGTGCGGGTGTTCGTTCGCGAATTTCGCTTCCAAGGCAACACCGTCTTCTCGAGCATGGAACTGTCTACGATCACGGCCCCCTACTTGAATCGCGAACTCACATCGGAACAGTTGGAGGAGGTCCGCCGTCTGCTCACGGCGTTCTACGTGGAATTTGGCTACGTGAATTCCGGCGCCATCCTGCCCGATCAGGACGTCAAGGACGGCATTGTCACGTTCCAGATCGTCGAAGGCACGCTGACCGACATCAAGATTCGCGGCAAGAATCGCCGGCTGCGCGATGGCTACGTCACGAGCCGGCTCCAGCGATGGGCCGGGCCGCCCCTGAGGATCGACGAACTGAAGGAGGGGCTCTTGTTGCTGCGACAGGATCCCAACGTGAACCAGATCAACGCGGAACTCCGGCCGGGCACGAAGCCCGGCGAGAGCTATCTCGACGTCTACCTGCGGGAAGAACAGCCGTACCACCTGGGACTGCAGGTGGACAACCATCGTCCCCCCAGCGTGGGGGCTGAAGAGATCCTACTCCTCGGCGCAGACCAGAACCTGACCGGGAACGGGGACCTGCTGGAGTTCAGTTATGGAATCGCGCACAACGGAGCCGACGGCTTCGAGTTCTCCGGCGCCCACGACGAATCGGGCTCGTACACGCTGCCCGTTCATCCCAGCGGAACCACGATCCGGCTGTTTGGCAGCCGCAACGACACCAGCATCATCGAGGAACCGTTTGCGGTCCTGGGCATCACCAACAATTTGATCCGCTACGGCGCCACCCTCCGCCAGCCCATCTATCGAACCCCCAATCGCGAACTGGCGCTCGGAATCACGTTTGAACGCGATCACAACGAAGCTTTTTTCCTGGGCCAGCCGGCCGGCGGTGACATCGTACCGGGATCGGTCAACGGCAGGATCAACACGTCGGTCTTGCGGCTGACACAGGAATGGCTTGATCGCAGCCAGACCCAGGTGCTGGCTCTCCGCTCCACGTTTAACGTGGGCATCGATGCGTTCGGCGTCACGGACAACGGCACGGATCGGAACGCGAAGTTCTTCAGTTGGCTGGGACAAGCCCAGTATGTGCGCCGGCTGTTTGACACACAGAACCTAATCATTCTGCGAACGGACGGACAATGGACGGACGAGCCGCTGTTGCCGTTGGAACAATTCAGCGTCGGCGGAGCCGACAGCGTCCGGGGATATCGGGAGAACCAACTGGTTCGAGATTGTGGATTCGACGGTTCAATCGAAGGCCGAGTGCCCGTCCTCTTCGGCAAAGGCGGCGTGGGCATCGTCCAACTGGCGCCGTTCTTCGATTGCGGCGGGGCTTGGACCCTCGAAAGCAAGACGCCGAGTCCGAAGACGATCTTGAGCAGCGGAATCGGGATCCTGATAACCCCAAACAAGCACCTGAACGCCCAGCTCTACTGGGGGCATCGGTTCACGCCTGTCCCCAATCCGCACAACAACGCCCAGGATCTGGGGCTCCACTTCAAGGTGACATTTCAGGCGTTCTGAGTTGCTCAGTCGCCGTCCCTCGCCCGACCAGCGTACGCGGCCGCCTTGGCGAGACCGGCCTGGTCCAGTAACGCGGCGCTCTCGGCCCGTAGCGATTGGTCACGGGGCCGGGCGTCGGCCAACGCGAAGAGAGACTCGACCGTGTCGTACCAAATACCTTCGTCGGCGTAGATCGCCGGAAGATCCCGCGGATTCGCGTGGGCCAACCGCGCCGTCAACCCGGCGGTCGGTTCGACCCGCTTGATGAACCCGCTGGCGATCACATCCTTGGAGCGACTTTCCGGATCGACCACCAAGGCCACCACCCATTCGTATTCGACGCCGGTCGCAAGCTTCACGTTGTAGTCCGCCAGGTTCACGTGTTGGATCCCGGATGCCCTGGCGTCGGGATGCCTCAGGCGAAACAGCGGTTCCGGTTTTCCCTCTTCAATTACGGCCAGCTCGAAGGGCACGTCGGCCGGCGCGGACTGATACCAGAACAACGACGGCTGGTCGTGAATGGTCAGGCCCGTGTGATCCGGGGCCAGTACTGTCAGGCAGGTCAGCGACACGCCACTGCCACGCGATCCCCCATCAATTCGCACCGCCGGGGCACCCCGGAGAGGTGGTTTGTACACGATTCTTGTTCCGGCCTGTGATCCCGGTGTGGCGACCTGGACTTGTCCGTTCGTTTCGACCACTTTGGGTTTCTCCACCAGAAACGCGCCCGGCGCCTGGTTGGTGGGGTCGGCAAAGCCGAGCGGGGCCGGGGCAATGACGCTGATCGCCGCTGCCAGGAACCAAGACTGTGACCGGCTACGTTTCATCAGCACCTCGTTCGTGTTCGCCGGTGCGGCCGACGACCTGATAGATCGTGACCTTCTCCGCTTTGCCTTTCAGCGGCAACGTGCCGACAAGGCTGGCGCGAAACCGGTTCTCCAAGAGTTGGTACGTACTTTCACCGATCAGGATCCGGCAACAGCCATTGGCGGGTTCACGGCCCGCGGAATCCCTGTCCAGACTCTCCAAGCGCGAAGCCGTGTTGACCGTATCGCCGAGCACGGCGTACTCCATGCGATCGGCGCTCCCGAGACTGCCAGCCATCAAGGGACCCGTGTAAATCCCCACACGCATGGTCCCCGTCGGCATGCCCCTACCGGTCCATTGCGCGTTGAGTCGGATCATCGCCTGTTGCATTGCCAGAGCACAGTGAACCGCATTGATCGCATCCTGTTTTATCTCCGCCTCGGTCGTGCGCGCCAGCGGCACGCCGAACACTGCCATCACAGAGTCCCCGATATACTTGTGAACGACACCGCCGCTGTCAACAACGGCGTGCGTGATCGCGTCCATGTATTCGTTTAGCCAGTCCATCAACGGCCCGGGTCCCAACTGTTCGGACACGGTAGAAAACCCTTTCAAGTCAGTAAAGAGCACCGTGGCCGTGACCTTTTGCGCGCGGGGCCGGCCCCCTTCGAAGAACTCGCTCCGCTGGGCCCAGATTGCCTCGGCGACCTCGGGAGAGACATGCTTGGAAAACAGACTCATGACCAACCCGTGCTGCGCCTTCTGATAATACGAGGCATACGACACCACCACAATGGCCGACACCAAAAACGCCGCGCCCGGCGTGGCCGACAGGATCCACCAGCCCGCGCGAAAGCTCTCCCATGCACAGACCCCCAGGGCCACGAGACAGACGCTCGTGAGCAGCACGAACCTCCACGGCGACCGCACCCAAAACCCGATGGCGGTTCCCAACATGCACCACACGAAGATCCAGATTGCCTCTTGCCCGTCCGGCCACACCGCCAGCGGGCGGTCTCCGTCCAACGCCGCCCGCAACAATTGACTCAACATCTGGGCGTGAACCTCAACCCCGCGATGCTGGTATTCGAGCGGCGTCACAAAGTAATCCATTGCGTACTCGGCTGTGACGCCGAGGATCACGACCTTGCCGCGCAGCGCGCCCGGGGGGATTTGCCCCAGCAAGGCCTGCGACAACGTGTACGATTCGAATTTCTTGGGGCCCTTGAAATCCAGCAGCAATTGATAGCCGCCGGCATCCGCATTCACGTAGGCGCCATCGTTTTTTTCGAAGGGCCGAAACACCGTCTTGCCCAACCGAAACAAGTCGGGGTTTCCCGCCACCGGCTCCATTTGGATTCCCCTCGCGTTCAAATAGACGAGAGCCAGTTGCAGAGTCAGCGACGGATACGAGTTGGTTCCCCCGGCCAGGAACAACAGCCCGCGACGGACAATCTTGTCGATTCGATCATCCGGGGTGAACGAATTGATCCCGAGGCGTTCGGGAGACCCGGCCAGAACCGGTGGGGGCGGCACGCCGTGGTGATGCGCGTCTCCCGTGGTCCAGATACAGATGATATTGCCATTCCTGGCCAGCACCTCATTGAGTTGCTGCAACTGGCTGCCGTTCTTCGGGACGGGAAGATTCCGATATAGATCCACGCCGATCGCGGCCGGCTGTTGGTCTTCGAGAATCGTGAGCAGCCGGGCCAGATCCTTGTCCCACAGCGGCCAATCGCCCAGTCTGGGATTGGAGATGTCTTCCTCCGAAATCTTGATGAGAGCAATCCGCGTGTCGGCCGGCGCGCTCTTTGCCCGCCAGCGGAGAAACGTGTCGTAAATGCGCAGTTCCGCTCCCTGAAACATGCCCAGCCCGCGCGCGCCCAGCACGACACTACACGCCAACAGGCCGATGAGAAAACTCACCAGGCCCGGCGACGAACTGATTTTGCGGGACAAACTCACCATTGTGGCTTTCGTCTACAGCCAGTTTCCAATCACCAGGTAGGGAGCCCAGTAACATGGGTGGCGATAGCGTTTATCGGCCAACATCGATAATTGGGCCAGTTGGAGCGCCCGAGCCTTGGAAACCGAACTGCCCTTGTTCCATTGTGAGTAAAACTCCGAAATCAACGCCGTGCTGGCCTGATCGTTCACAAACCAAAGCGTCGCCAGCGCACTGCGCGCTCCGGCCTTGACGGCGACCCCGGCCAGCCCGAGCGCCGCGCGATCGTCGCCGGCGGCGGTTTGACAGGCACTGAGCGTCAGCAGCTCGACCGGCCGCCCGCGGTACTCGCTCGGCCGGATCAGATTCTCCAGATCGTCCAACGTCAGCCTGGCGTCGTAGGTCAGGACGTACGATTGGTTTGCCCGACGATCGAACTGCGCATGGGACGCGATATGGACAAGTGAAAACTGTTCCTGATCGAACTCCCGTTTCAACCGGGCATCGGAAAAATTCCGATTGACCAGCGTGTCGGTTCGATACAACCCCTGCAAGTCCCGGACTTCCTGTGGTACGTAATCCAGCGGCGAAAATCCCTGGACGCCCTGCGACAAGCCGGCCAGCAAGAGCAACGCGTGTTCCCGATGCACCGGGCTGGCCTCGGTCAATGTAAGACCCGGCGTGACCGCCACCGCAAAATCGGCCACGAGGAAATGGTGGCCGTCATGCAGCGCGGCCAACGGAATCGTGCGCAGGGCGCCATCGGGAACAAACACGAGCGTCTGCACCTGCCGGGCCGCCAGATCGTCTTTAATCGGACGGATCAACCAGTTGTACAGATGTCGCGCCTGGATCAGGTACTCGTTCGTGGTGCGGGTCTCCAGGTTCCTGCGGAACTCGCGGACCTCCGCCGTCAGTTGCTCGACCCCAACGGGCGCCTTGAACCGCGTGAGGTCCGAGGCGTAACTGACCAGCACTTCCGTCCGGTCCGGAAGAGGAATCAGGTACAAGACGGCCGTATCCGGCGCGACGTTCTCCACTCGGGCGCGCCGGGACCGAACCAAACTGACGCATTCATCCTGCAGGTAATCTTCCAGTTCGAGCGACTTCAATTGCTCGACCGTCGCGCGCGCGTCCAGCAAATCCCGTTGGACGTCACCCGGATCTTTCTCGCTGTCCGCCTGCTGCAAGAGCAGGTCAGCCAATTCAAAGTAGACCGAGCCGAATGTCTGACGGAACGAGGATTGAGTCGGACAAGTCCGGCATCCGACCGTCAGGTCGGCCCGGACCATCTGGAGCGTCTGAATGGCCTGGCGATAGGCGGTCATGGCCGCTGGCCTGTCGCCCTGCGCCTTCAACAAACGCGCCGTTTGCCATTCCCACCGATACAACGCGTCCATCGACTGCGTCTGCTGCGCCAAAAACGCCGCGCGGCGTGTCAGTGTCAGCGCGTCCTCGGTTCGGCCCTGGTCTTCGTAAAGCTGGCCGAGGTATCCCCAGCCGTAGGACGCGGCACGCCGATCGCCAATCTCGTCAGCCACGCGAAGCGCCTGGTTGTACGCTTCGACCGCACTCGACACAAACCGGTCGCGCGTGGCGGACTCGTGTTGTGCCAGTTGGCGGAATGTCTGGCCGCACAAAATGAGCAGATACGCTTGATCGTGCGACGCGTTGAGGTTCCGGATTTCCCCCAGCGCCGAGTCGTTGAACTTCACAGCGTCATCGGTCGTGCCGGACCGGGCGGCGGCCGCGGCCGAATTCGCCAGCGCCTCCGCCGTCAGCAACCGATTCTGGCTCTGCCGTGCCAAAGACGCGCTTTCACGAAATGCGTCGAGTGCCTCCCCGAACCTCTCCTGGGTCACCCGCAAGCTGCCGATGTTATTGTAAACCACCGCCGCCGCGTTCGAATCCCTGTCTTCCTTGGCCAGGGTGAGGGCCTCTTGCAGATTCGTTTCGGCGAGTTCCGTCCGCCGCGTGGTGCTGTAGGCCAACCCGAGATCGCTCTTTGCCTGGGTCAGCCGCGGTTTATCCTTGGCAGCCTCAGCGAGGGCAATCGCGTCGGTCAGTTGATCAATCGCCAACTTGGTTTGGCCCAGCGACTGGTAGGCCGTCGCCAGGCGAATGGTGGCATCGATTTGGCCGGCGCGGTCTTTGGCGTCCTTGGAAAGCTGCGCTGCCGTCTGCCAATGCGTGACCGCGTCTTCGAATGCCCCGCCCTCAAACGCTCGGATGCCCTGGGCCATCTCCGCTTGGGCTTGACCGGGTTCCGCGGTTCGCGCGGTGGAAAGGGTCACGAGCAGAACCGCGAGTCCGCCAAAAGCACTCGTGTACCAATGACGGAAGCGCAGATTCATCTTATTTGGCGCTGCCGCTCCCGGGTCCCGCCCCGAAACTGGGCAGCGGTCCATCCGGTCCGATGGACACTCCTCCTTTACCCAATACGAGGAAGCTGCTGACGCCGCCGGGCAATCGCGCGCCGCACCATTGCCGCAATTGCGACTCCGCGCCGAGCAACGAACCGGGCAGACTCACCAACTCGCCGCTCAGGTCGAGTTCGGTGGCTTGGATCAGAACTTCCCCAGGGTTGCCAAATTGCGAGTCCGCAGTAATGGGGCTGGCGGAACGGAAGAAGTAGTCCGCCAATATCGTGATCCGGCCGCCGTTGTTGTTAATGGCGTCGGCGTGAATCGAGCTTTGATTCAAGACCAGGAAAACCGGATCGATTGTGATATTGCCGCCGTTGTCGCCCGCCGACGCCGTCAGCGAGCTGTTCAGCAAATAAACCAGCTTGCCGACCGCGAGGGTGATGTTGCCGCCGTCGCGCGAGGCGGACGGAACCGAAATGTCGCTGTCGCCCCTGAGGCGGAGCGTATCTCGCACCGTCAGCGTAATATTCCCGGCTTCGCCCGAGCCGACGGTCGAGCACTGAATCGACGCGTGGTTGTTGAGCGTCACATCGGTCGCGTCAATCGCGATGCTGCCGCCGTCGCTGGCGCCTTTGGTCGAAGCGGAGATCTGGGCCCCATTGAGGAGCCGGAGCGACAGTTTTCCCGAATCGCCGGGTTGAATGTCGATGTCGCCCGCTCGGGCATTGCCTTCCACGCCGAAAAAGTTCCCCGCGAAAATCCCCGCGAACCCTACCGAACCATCCGCCCGGATCCCGTCCAACCGCATGGAATCGGCGGCAACGGTGATCTTGCCCCCTTGCCCCTGGCCATCACTGGTGGCCGAGAGCGCCGCAGCACTCTTGATGTCAATGGTGTCTGCCGTGATGTTGATGTCGCCGCCCGAGCCGGTCCCGCTCGTGTCGGCATTGATCTGCGAACCGTTGATCATGCTGAGTGAATGGGTGTTGACGGTGATGTTACCGGCGTTGTGATCGCCCCGGGTCTGCGCTTCGATGCCGGTCAGGAACGTCGCATCGCCTCCATCGAGAACGACGTCGGTCGCGGTGACGTTGATGTTGCCGCCGTTGCCCCCGCCCTGGGTCCCGGCCAAAATCCGCGCGCCGTTCATGATTTTGAGAAGGGAGGTGTTGACGACGAGGTCTCCGCCGTTCCCGGTGGCGCCTGCGAGCGGGGGAACTCCCAAACCGGTAAACAGAAGTCCTTCCTCTCCGTCGAGCAAAACGGAATCGCTGGCGGTGACGGTCACGCGACCGCCGTTGCCGGATCCGCTGGTGGCTGAGGAGATCCGTCCGCCGTTCGATATCTCGAGGGAACCGGTCGCGACGTTGACGTCGCCGCCATTGCCCCCGCCCGTGGTGGTGTCGGCGATGATTCCCGTCGTCTTCCCGTGTCCATCGATCTGGATGGTCGAGGCCGACACCGTTGTGTTGCCCGCGTTGCCGGCCCCAGCGCTCACCGTCGACACAATCATGCCATTCCGAATCGCGAGGGTGTCGGTGTTGAGCGTTACCGCGCCCGCGTCGCCACCGCTGGCGGTCCGGGCGCCAATCCCGGCAAAGAGGTTGGGATTTGATTGTCCGTCGAGAATGATCGAGTCCGCCGTTACGCTGATGTTGCCGCCATGAGTGCCCGCTGGACCGTGCACGTCACAGGTAATGGCTGAACCGTTGAGCAACTCCAGTTGGAGAGCCTGGATGTTGATGTCGCCTCCGTTCCCGGCGCTGAAATGGCCGGTATCGGAGAAAATGTAGCTCGTGTTATCAAGGGTCATGCCGTTGCGAACCTGGATGTCCACTCCCAAACCGTTCTCGGCACCCAGTGCGCTCATTTCGATCAGCGAATTGTCCATACTCAGGTCTTCGGCGTGAATGACCGCTTTCCCGCCCCCGACGCTCGACCCGTCGTTGCCCAGCAGGGTCGAATCAGCCAGACTTACGGTCCCCAACTTGGAAAAACCCGACGTGTCGACCGTCGCATTCAAATTATCGACGTCGAGGTTCACCGTGCCCGCCGAGCCGACGCTGATGACGTTGATGCGGCCCCCGGCCGCTTGCAGTTGGCCGTTCACGATCTGCACGTCGCCGCCGACGACCGCGAACGATTTCTGATCCGGTACCGACAACGTGCAGCCGTTGAAGGAAATCGGCGCGACGGTGGGCCCCGCAAAGCCGAAGGCGCTGGGCGAGGCACTGGTCAGCAAGGGATCGTTCACGGAGGGATTGATCGTGTCGAAACGGTGACCGTCCGAGAGCCCAATGTAATGGGCCGAGGTGGCGACAAACGAACCTTTCACGTCCACTTGGGCGTTCGGTCCAAATATGACCCCGTGCGGATTGAGGAAGAACAGGTTCGCGCCGTCAATGGTTGATCGGATGGTTCCGTCGATGGACGACGCATCGGGGCCGGTGATTCGGGAGAGGATGTTCTGGATGTTCGCCGGCCCGGAGAACGTGGCGACGTCGCCGGCGGCCAGATCGAATTGGCTGAAGCTGTGAAACAGATTGTTTTCGACCGTCTTGCCCAGCGAGGCGGTGATGTCGTAGTTGCCCGAGACCTTCGGGATCGCCCCGCCGCTCCGCCCGAAGGAGGTGTCCATCACGACCTGCGCGTGGCCGAGAGACAACCAAACGAGTTGAGACAAGACGAGGATGGAGATGCGCATCGACGAGCCGCAGTTGAAAGTTTGTCCTTTCATGCCTCCCAGCCCTGCCACGGCGTACGATAGAATCATTTTAATCAAAAGCAAGCCTAACTTGACCCCGGGTCGGGAGCCGCCGGATGCAGGTTTTTGGCTTGCTTGGAAACCTGGGAATTGCTAGCCTCCGGGTCGGCTGGCGGAGAGTGGCGACGTTCGTCCCGGGTCGCGCCGAGAAGCGGCTGGTGGAGATCAAGAAGCGCCTCCCATGCTCGTCGACATGCGGTTCGCTCCGTCCGCTCACCGCATCTCACTGTCTTGCCCGCGTGTCCGCCAGGAGCGTGAAGTGTATGGCCCTGGCCGGATTCATCGTCTTGAGCTTGAACGTCGGTGTCCGGGCCCAAACCAACAGTTGGACCGACGGCACCAGCAAGTGGGAGGTCAGCACGAACTGGTCACGGTTCCTGGCGCCCTCGACCAACGACGTTTCCGACCGGATCAACAACGCCGGCACTAACGCCATCACCATCGATGCGATAACCACCAATTGGCCGTCTGCGTTGACGATCAACAACCTTGTCCTTGGCGCTCCGGTCGGCTCGGCCAATACACTGATCCTGAGTAACGTCGGCATTGCCACCCCGCTGCATCTGCTGAACAACGCCACGGTCAGCTCCCGCGGGGCGCTCTTCATCACCAACTCGGCGTTTCAAGTCGACGCCATCGGGGCCACAGTGGGCATCAGTTTGAATGGCTCGCTCACTCTGAACGACGGATTGATCGTCTGCACGAACGAGCCCGTGCTCATTGGCAACGGCAGCAGCGGCACATTCACCGTCAACGGGGGCACGACGCTCCTGACTGCTGCGACGCTTGGCAACGGCAACAACGCCACGTGGGATATTCATGGTGGCAGTAATGTGTTGAGCCTTCTGACCATCGGAGGTAGCGGTTACTGTACCGGCATGGTTTTTGTAGCCGGCGGATTGCTCTCCGTTACCAATTACAATTCAATCCTGATGGTTGCCAACACGGCTGTGGGCTTTCTCACGATAACGAACGGCGCCGTCCAAGCCACTACCGTTCAAGTAGCTGATTTCACTCCCGGGGTGCTGACCATCGGGGGCGGCGCCGTACGGGTGTCGTCCACCCTGCAGATTGGCGATGAGCACGGAGCGACGGGCCAAGTGGTCGTCGCCGGTGGGAGTCTCTTGGTTACCAATCCCGGTCTCACCGCCGCCACAGTGATCAATCGCGGCACGCTAACGCTCGATGACGGAGCGTTCGTAACCGACACCCTGTTGATCACCAATGCCGACGGCCACTTTGTCAACAACGGCGGCACGTTCACCATCACCGGCCAGGCTCAGGTGGATCAGGGGACGCAAACCGTCGCCAGTGGCACGACACGGGTGTCCTCCAATCTTCTCATCGGCAGTTCCGCCAATTCCACCGGCACGGTGAACATCACGGGCGGTTCGCTGGTTGTCACCAACGGCGTGCTCGGCATCGGCAACGGCGGTACCAGCACCAACGGGACCGGCGCCGGCTTGCTCATCGTGTCCAACGGCACCCTGCTGGCCTCGACGATCCTGGTGGGCAGCAGCGCCGGAGGAAAAGGCGATTTGGTTCTCGCCAACGGCGGCACCATCAGTTGCCCCGCGGGCACGAATTGCCTGATCGAGATCGACAGCCTGGGGACAGAGGTTTATGAAGGCAGTGACTTGGAATGGTACAACGGCACGCTGCAGTGCGGCGTCGTCGGCCCCGGCGATTACAACATCTCGAGTGGGCAGTCCACCATCGAAGATTTGTACATCGGCTACCGCGATGTCGGCACCATGACGATGGCCGGCGGCGTTGTAAACGTCCTTTCGCGCTTGATCGTGGGGGACTCCGGCAGCCCCCTCGCCACCGGCGCGGTGTGGGTCAAGGGCGGCCAACTGACGGTCGGCAACAGTTACACCGTCATCGGCAACTCCGGCGTCGGCCAAATGACCGTCTCCAACGGCCTGGTAACGCTGACCGATGTGTTCGTGGCCACCAGCAGCAATCCCGGCACGCTGACGGTGGCGGGCGGGACCTGGAACATCTATGGCAACCTGACCGTCGGTGACTGCAACGCCGGTCACGCGGGGGCAATCGCCGTCACCGGCGGCAACCTGTTCGTGACCAATGCGGCCCACAACGCCACGCTCGACGTCCGTAACGGCACGCTGACACTGGGCTCCGGGTTCCTGAAGGTCGACCGGCTGGTCATGACCAACACCTGCGGCCGGTTCGTCTGGGGCGGCGGCATTCTCGATGTCACCGCGCTGGTACTCGACCCGAACCTCGATGCCGACAATGACGGCATGCCGAACGGTTGGGAACTGAATCACGGGCTCGATCCACTGAACGCCGCAGATGCCGGTGCCGACAACGACGGTGACGGACTATCGAATCTGCGAGAGTACCAACTGGGAACCGACCCGAGAGAACCCTCATCGCCGTATCGCATCACGGCGATCGCGCGCGAGGGCGACAACGTGCGGATCACTTGGATCACGGTAGGGGGGACAACTAACGTAGTCCAGGTCAGCCCGGGAGCCACGGGCGGCAACTACAATTCCGGCACCTTCGGCGACCTCAGTCCGCAATGGATCATCGATGGCGCAACCGTCACTACCACGAACTATCTCGATCCCAGCGGCGCCACCAACCGGCCCGCGCGGTATTACCGCATCCGTGTGGTGCCGTAGCGGCTGCCGCATCTCTTCTGGCGTTTGCGGTCGATATGTGGTTCACTCAGGCGGCTGATGAAGCGCGGGTCGCATCCGCTTGCCCCTCATGAAGTGACGTCGTTTTTGGGAAGGTGGCCGTGAGGTTGAAGCGCAACCGTAATCCTATGCGAGTCATTTTCGGTTCCGCCTTGTGCGCAGGGACCGCTGTCGTGGTTTTTCTAATCCCAGCCGCCGCCTCGGCCCAAACGATCACCAGCTGGATCGACGGAAGCGGCAAATGGGAAACCGCCACCAACTGGTCCGGCGGCGTGGCTCCCTCCACCAATTACACCGCCTTCATCACCAATGCCACCACGAAGACCGTCACCTTTGATTTTGCCTCGCTGGTCAGCGACGCCGGCATTCACCGGTTCGCCAGCAACGTTACCATCTCGGCATCGTTGAACAGCATCAACACATTGTCGGTGACCAACGGCGGGCTGTCGCTGCGCGGCGAACTGAATCTCGGCACCAATGCCACCCTCCTCATAATCAACAGTTCAAGCGTTGAAACGTACCGGACCCTTTCTGTGGGCGCTGCCGGCTCGAATAACCGGATCATTGTCAGCAATGCCAGCGACCTGGTCACAGGCGACGCCGTAATTGGCGGTCTCCCCGGCTCCAATAACAGCGTGCTGGTGACGGCGAGCAGCGTCTGGTTCGCCCAAGGAAACTTCAATATTCGCAACAGCGCTCCGGGCATCGCCATCGAAGTCTCTGGCGGCAGCGAGATCACCGCCACAAACGTATTCATCGGCAATAGCGCCACAGCCGACAGCAACATCGTAATCGTGACCGACCCGTACACGTATTGGGAAAACTACGGCACTCTCAGCGTTGGCGGAGCCAGCCGCGGCGCTCAATTTATTGTCAGCAATAGCGCCGTGGCTGCCAGCTCCAGCGTGGTGATTGGCTACCCCGTCGGCACGGGTCACAGCGCGATTGTCACGGGCTCCAATTCGGTGTGGACCGTCTACAACTTGATGGCGGTCGGTGCGGGTGGTCTTGGGGACAGCATGAGCGTTGCGAATGGCGGCGCCCTCTTCGTGACCAACGCCAGCCACACCGCTCAGGTGACGGTAAACGGCGCCACGCTGTTGCTGGAGGATGGCACGTTCAAATCCGACAATCTTACTGTCACCAACGGCGGTGCTGTCCAGTACACACAAACGTATGAGGTTGATAACGGCACCATCACGATTGCCGATGGCACCGTGCAGGCCAACTCGAATTTCATCGTCGCGGCCACGGCCAATTCCACGGCCGCGGTCGCCGTGGTGGGCGGCTCGCTCATCGTAACCAACAGTTCACTCAGCATTGGCAACGACGGCACCATCACGAGCGGCACCGGGGTCGGTTTGATGACTGTCTCCAACGGCACCGTCCAAGCCTCCACAATCCTGATCGGCAGCAGCGCGGGCGGCCACGGCGACTTGATTCTGGCTGATGGTGGAACGGTCCGTTGCCCCGCGGGTACGAATTGCCTGATGTCCATCAACAGTTTGGGCACTGACCTGATCGGCGGTGATCTGGAGTGGTACAACAGCACGCTGGAGTGCGGCGTAACCGCCGCCGGCGATTACAATGTGTCGGGCGGCCAGGCTGATCTTGGAGATCTGTTCATCGGCTACAGCGCTACGGGAACAATGACGATGGCCGGTGGTGTCGCGAATGTTTCTTCGCGCTTGATCGTCGGGAACTTGGGCAGCCCGCTTTCGACCGGCGCCGTCTGGATCAACGGCGGGCAATTCACGGTGGCCGATTACACCATCATCGGCAACTCGGGCATCGGCCAGATGACGATTTCCAACGGCATCGTGACCGCGGCCGATGTCACCGTAGGCAACAGCAGCAATCCCGGCACGCTGACCCTGGCCGGCGGCACCCTGACAGTCAATGGGATCGTGCTTCCCAATCCCGCTAGCCACTTCATCTTCAGCGGCGGCTGGCTCAACACCAAAGCCATCACCAACGCCAATGGCCAGGCCGCCACCGCGGGCAACGGCTCGACGGCCGCCATGCTGGATTTGCTGGGCGGCACCTCCACCTTCGACAAGGCCTTGACCATCTCGGCCATCGCCACGTTGTCCGGAGTCGGCACCGTCTCCGGCGGCGTGATCAATTCTGGTCTCATCGCCCCCAATGGCGGAGCCTTGACCTTTACGGGAGGCACCGTCACCAACTACGGAACCATTGTGGCCCCGGCCGGCGGCACCATCAATTTCAACGGACTGGTCGTCAACAACGGTGTGATCGTCACCAACAGCGCCGTCCATTTCAACGCGGGCTTCGTCAACAACGGCACGTTCCTCGACGCGGCCGCCGATTCCGATGGGGACGGAATGAACAATGCCGACGAGGCGCTGGCGGGCACGGACCCGCTGAACGGCTCATCGGTCTTCCGCGTTGTGTCGATCGCTCAAGAAGGCAACGACGTGCGGGTGACCTGGAGCTGCGTCGGCGGCAAACGCTACATCGTGCAGTCCAGTCCGGGGGGCAATTACGGCAACAGCTTCACGAATCTCAGCCCGACCAACTCGGCTTCCGGCGTCGGCGAATCCACCACCAGCTATCTCGACCTCGGCGCCGCCGCCAACGCTACCCGCTATTACCGCATCCGGCTCGTGCCGTAATTACAGGCCATCTCACAAACATCTGGTGGCATAGGCGTCCCTGCCTGCGTCGAAAGATTTTGGGAGCATGCACTCAACGCAAGCGCAAGTCCGTGGTTCTGCTATCCGGTCTTCGACCCTCAGCTCTTCGCCGTGCCCCAGCGGCGATGGAGGAACCGTTCCCACGGCGAGAACAGAATCTTATCGGCCATCAGTCCGATGAAGATGATGACCAGCATGATGCCGATGACCTGGTCCATCGCCTGGAGTTCGCGTCCGTAATGCAGCAGGTGGCCCAGTCCGAATCCCGTCAGGATGGTCACATAGATTTCCGCCGCCATCAGCGAGCGCCACGCAAAAGCCCAGCCCTGTTTCATGCCGCTGACAATAAACGGCAACGACGCGGGTACGATCACCTTGATCCACGTGTGCAATTGTGACGAGCCCATCGTTTGCGCCGCCCGCGCGTAGATGGGCGGCACCGTGCGCACGCCGTTGTCCGTCGCGATGATCACCGACCAGATGGTCCCCATGATGACCACGAACAACATCGCCGCTTCCGTCTGTCCGAACCACAGCAGCGCCAGCGGCACCCAACACACGCTCGGTAAAGTCTGGAACCCGAGCGCGACCACGCCGAGTGTGTCCTCGCACGATCTGAACCGCGCCGTCAACAAGCCCAGCGGCAAGCCGAACATCAATCCGAGCGTATATCCCATCAGCAGCCGGCGGATGGTGACCGTCGACGCCTGCTCCAGCGTGCCGTCGCGGAGAGCGCCAACAATATAACTGGCCACGCTGACGGGCGACGGTACGAGCACGGGCGACCAGAGACGCATCCGCACCAGCGCTTCCCAGATCCCCAGGAGCAGCACAAAAAAACCGGTGACCACCAGCGCGCGCCTCATTCTCCCTCCGCTGTTGTGTCGGGACTCAAGTGCCCCTTCAATGCCCGCCAGATCTCCGTCGAATACTTGGCCAAATCGACGCTGTTGATGTCGCGGGGACGGTGGAGATCAATTGTGAATTGCTCCTGAATCCGTCCCGGACGCGGTGAGAACAGCGCCACCCGGTCGCCCAAACACGCCGCCTCGCGGACGTTGTGCGTGACGAATACGATCGTCTTCTTCCGCTCCTGCCAGATCCGTTGGATGTCGCCGTAGAGTTGTTCCCGGGTGAGCGCATCGAGCGCCGCGAACGGTTCGTCCATCAACAACACCCGCGGGTTCGGAGCCAGCGCCCGGGCCAGCGCCACCCGCTGTTTCATTCCGCCCGACAACTCGTGGATGTTGGCGTGGGCGAACTTATCCAAGCCCACCAGATTCAGGTAGTACCGGGCAACTTCCTGCCGTTCCTTGTTGGTCAGGTTCGGTTTGAGCTTCAAACTGAACATCAGGTTGTCCGTCACGTCCAGCCACGGAAACAGCGCCGATTCTTGGAACATCATCATCCGTTCCCGGCCGGGCCCGGCAACCGGTTTGCCGTCCGCCAGCACCTGCCCGCCGTCGGGCCTCTCCAACCCGGCGATAATGTTGAGCAGGGTCGATTTGCCGCAACCCGAGGGGCCAACGAGGCAGACGAATTCGCCCTCCCGCACCTGCAACGACACGTTGTCCAGCGCGTGCACGGCCGCGCGGCGCGTGCGGAACCACTTCGACACGCCATCGACTGTCAGTTTCTCCGGCGGGACGTTTTGGAGTTCGTCCTTGACCGCCATCATTTCACTTCCGGCAACCCTCTCTCGCGTAGCACCTCGTTCAGAAGTTTGAGATCGTAGATACGCGACAGATCGGGCTTGTTCTTCAGAAAGCCGATCCGGTAGGCGTCCTCGGCCGATTTCACCAGCGACGCGCGGACCGGGTCGTACGTGACCTCCAAGCGCTTCCACGCGCTGTCCAACGTTGCCTGCGGCAGCGCCTTCGTCGTTTCGGCGGCGATCTCCTCGTTGAGAATCTTCTTCGCTTCGTCGGGATGTTCGTTGATCCATTGGGTTAACTCCACATGCGCCGCAATCCATTTCTTGACCAGATCGGGATGGTCCCGCAAAAACTTCACGCTGCTGACCAAATGCGTCGTGACGTACTTGCCGCCCGTCTCTTTCCAGAGCGAGCGTTCATCGAGATACACCTGCCCCCCGGCCTCCAATACCAGCCGACTCACCCACGGCTCCACCGTCCACACCGCGTCCAGTTGGCCACGCTGGAACAACGATAATTGGTCGGGGTTCGCCGTCGGAAGGACAAAGGCGTCGCCGCCGGTCATGGTGACGTGTAATCCCTTCGACTGCAGCCACGCCCGCGCCGCCACGTCCTGCGTGTTGCCAAACTGCGGCGTCCCGATCTTCTTGCCCCTGAAATCCGCGTCGGTCTTGATGCGGCCGTCCGATTGCACCACCAGCGCCGCCCCGCCGCTGCAGGCCCCCGCGACAATGCGGATTTCTTCGCCTTGCGATTTCAGGTGCGCGTTGATCGCCGGGTTCGGACCAACGTAGGTCAGATCGATCGAGTCCGCGAAGATGGCTTCCATCGCGCTGGGGCCGGCGTTGTAGATGTACCACTGGATTTTCACGTCCGGACCGAGCCGCTCCTCAAACCAACCCTTTCCCTCGCCCGATTTGGCCCTGCCCGACAGCGCATGAGCGATGACGGCCTGCGCGTGGGTCACGTTCGGGAAATGTCCGACGCGAATGACGACCGGGTCGGCCGCGCTGACCGCACCCACCTGCAGCAGAAATGCGGCGGTCAGAGCCAACACAGCCGCCGCCAACCGTCTCGAGAGCCGCTGTTTCACGGGGCCTTCTCCACAAATGGCAGCGGCACCTTGTCGCGACGAATCTTGCGCAGCGTCACCTCGACCACGTCGGCCAAGGTGTAATTGTCCAGGATGTTGGCGATCGCGTTGCGCACGTCCACCATCAGCAATCGCAACCCGCAATGGACCTCGTCGGGGCAGGAGCATGGGGCGTAGGCCGTGACGCTGGCGCACGAGATCGGCGCGAGCGGCCCGTCGATCAACCGCACCACGTCGCCGATCTTGATCTTGTTCATCGGCTGCTTGATGAAGTAGCCGCCACCCTTGCCGCGTTTGCTGCCCAGGTAACCCGCCCGATTCAAATCGAGGAGGATCGCCTCCAAGAACTTGATCGGGATGTTTTCCTTCTTCGCCAGGTCGCCGATGCGCAACAGCGGCAGACCCAACTCCTGCGCGATGCCCAGATTGATCAGCGACCGCAACGCGTATTCGCCACGTTTGGAAACTCGCATGGCGTTGGTAGCCTAGCGAGTTGGTAGACAATATCAAGAAGTTTCTTCGCCGGTTCATGCGCTGCTTTCCCCCTCGACCTAGAAAGCAACTTGCGCACGCGTCATCAGCGCGCGTTCGGTCTGGCGATCCACCACGCGGAAGGCGGACCCGACGGTTCCCCCGTCTCCGCCGTCGAACACCGTCTGCTCGTAGTCGAGCACGAGCTTCACGTTGCGGTTGAGGTACCAGTTGAGTCCGACACCCCACTCGCGGGCTTCCTGCACCGACTTGGTCGGGTCGGCGAACCGCAACGCCGTCGTCGCCGTCGAAAACGTCGCCGGGTCGAAGCGCAAATCGCCGTATCGGCCGACGATCTCGAACGCGCCCCAGCCGCCCTTCTTCGGGTCAAACGGATGACGCGGGGTGACGCCGTTGTACGTCGCGTCCTCGCCGGTGAGCACGAACGTCGCCTTGACCTGCCACGCGGTATTGCGCACGCGGTCCAAGAGCGCTCCGTGACGCAGTTCCTGTTCGGCGAGCACATATTCACCCAGCAGGCTGACCGGTCCCCAATAGTAAGACGCCTGCGGCGCGCCGCGGATCTCCAAGCCATCCGGCGCGACGCCCTTGCTGAACGTGAACATCGTGTTCTGTCCGGTGGTCTTGTACGTGGCGAGGTTCGTCGAAGTGCCGCTAAACTGCTGGTTGCCAATCGTGCCGGCCACACCCATACCCAGCCCCCGCAACGGATTGATGTCCGTGTTCTTGAACGGTTGGACGAACAGCCGGGCGGCCGCGTCCTTGGAGTCCCACGTGTCCAAATCCGCGATGCCTCCGTCCACAACCCCGTTGAAAACGCCGGCCGCATAAGTAACGGCCCCATCGAACAAGTCACCCGACAACTGGAACCCAACGTCGCGCTGCGGCACCAGATCCGTCGGCAAGCCGCGCTCGGGGAACGACGTCCACCGGTCCTCCTGCAGCCATTCGAGGCCCACCGGCACCTTGTACTTGCCCGCCCGGACCTTCAACCACGGCCAATAGTGCCACTCGCCGTAGGCGTCCTGGAGAAGAGTCGACGACGACGCACCATTCCCAAAATCGGGCATGATCCGAAAGTCGAAATCCCGATACACCGTGCCTTCCAACACGGGCCGGACCCGCCGCATCAGAAACGTGTCCGTCTCGCTCTTGCCGTTATCGCCGAAGTAGAAACGTCCATCGGCCTGGACATAGCCGCGCAGCCTCAACATAAAGTTGCCATCGCCCGATTTGAATGCGAAGCCGTCCGGCCCCGCAACGACAATCGGTGTTTCCTTGGCCTTGTGCGCCGCCTCTTCGGCCTTCTGCACTGCCTGTTCCTGGTCGAGCTCGCGCTGGCGTTTCAAGACGCGGATTTCCTGCTCCAGTTGTTCGAGCCGCTGGTCGATGCTGGCGGCGGGGGCTGCGTTGGTGTCGTCCGCGAACAGATTCGCGGTGCCGGCCGTGGCGATAACGGCCACGAGGATGAGACCCAGGATTTGTCGATGACGGTTCATAGCTCCTTTCGGTGGGTTGTGTTTCCCGCGGTTGACTCTCACGTGCGCACCTCCTTATAATACCTACTGGTTCGGTAGACTTCTGGAAGTCTACTAAGCAAGTAGGCTTTGGCAAGCGCTTTTTTGGAGAAATTTAGCGGGCCACCCCGGAATGCGTATCCCGCTGCCGTTCAGGATGATATCGCCGGCCGCACGGTCACTGGCCCAGACGCGACACCAGTTGCCGCCGCACCGATGCTTCCGCAAAGGCCGCTTCCGCAGCGGTGACGAGTAACCCGTGGACATCCGCTTCGGTCAGTTTGCATGTGCGCGCGGCCAACTCAAACTCATCGGTCAACGCGATGTTGCTGATCGCAGGATCGTCGGTGTTAAGGGTGACGCGGACTTTTTCGTCGAGGAACTTTCCGAACGGATGCGCCGCTAACGACGGCACGCTACACGTCTGGAGATTGCTGGTGAGACAGATTTCGAAAACCGTGCCCTGGTCGCGTACCTGCTTGAGCAATTCGGGATCCCTTTGGAGGCTGATGCCGTGCCCAATCCGCGTCGCCCCGTGCTCGAACACCGCCTCCCGAATGTTCTCGGGTCGCCCGCCCTCCCCCGCGTGGATGGTGATCGGAATTTCCAGCTGGCGCGCCAGCGCGAACGCTTCGGCGTGCGGCCCGGCGGGAAACCGGTTCTCGTCGCCTGCCAAATCAATCCCGACGACGCCCTGGCGGCGATACTTGTGCGCCAGCTTCACGGTCTCGATGTTCTGCTGCGGCGTGATCGACCGGTAACAGCACAGGATCAAACCGCACCGCACGCCGAAATCCCGTTGGCCGCGGCGGAGTCCTTCCAGCGCGGCGGCAACGGCGTCGTCCGGCGTGAACCGTTCGCTGCAGGCCAGCATGGGCGCAAACCGCGTCTCGAAGTAGATCACGTTGTCCCGGGCGCAGTCCTCGCAGAGTTCGTAGCCGATGCGTTCCTGCGTCTGCGCGTACGGGAGAATCGGGTAGATGATTTCGAACCGTTTCAGGAAATCGGTCAGGCTGCGGCAGTCGCGGTCCACTTGCACGAACTTCGCCAGCTTCTTCGGGTCGCAGGTCGGCAACTTGACGCCGAGGTCGTCGCCGAGCGCGGCGAGCGTCGTGACGCGGATCGCCCCGTCAAGGTGCAGGTGCAGGTCGATTTTCGGCAGGCGTTTGATGTTCATGAATCGCAACCGGCGGCTTCGCGTGTTGGGCGGCAATTTGTGCGGGCGAGAGCAACGCCCCGGCGATGGTGGCCGTCTGATAGCTGGCGAGCGCGCCGGCGATCATGGCGCGCAGGCCGAGCCGGGCGAGGTCTTTGCGACGTTCGAACGCGAGCGCGCTGATGCCACCGATCTGGATGGCGATACTGCTGAAATTGGCAAACCCGCACATGGCGTAGGTGGCCATGACAAAACTGCGTTCCGAAATCTGGTCGCGCAACCCTGCGAGCTTGATGTAGGCGACAAATTCGTTGATGGAAATCTGGGTGCCCAGCACGCTGCCGAACTTCATCGCGTCGTGCGGTTCGACTCCCATCACAATCGCCAGGGGAGCGAAGAGGTAGCTGAAAATCTTGCTGAGAGACAGGTCGGGGTAAACCTTGCCCAGCCCCCAGTTGATCATCGCGATCAGCGCGATGAACGCCATCAACATCGCGGCCACGTTCAGGGCCAGCTTCAAACCGTCCGTCGCGCCCGTGGCCGCCGCGTCGATGACGTTGGCCGTCGCCTTCTCGAAGGCGATCTTGTGGTCGCCCCGGGTCTCGGGCTGGCCCGTCTCGGGAATGACGATCTTGGCCATGACCAGCGACGCGGGTGCGCTCATGACGCTCGCGGCCATCAGATGCCCCGGATCGATTCCGAACCGCGTGTAGGCCGCGAGCACGCCGCCGGCGCACGTCGCGAACCCGCCACACATCACCGCCATCAACTCCGAGTTCGTCATCTTCATCAGGAAGGGGCGCACGACCAGCGGCGCCTCGGTCTGGCCGACAAAGATGTTGGCCGATGCCGACAGCGTTTCAGCCCCGCTGGTACCCATGGTGCGCCGCATGACGAAGGCAAACCCGCGCACGATCCATTGCATGATGCCCAGGTGGTACAACACCGACATCAGCGACGCGAAAAACACAATCGTCAGCAACACGTGTAGCGCAAATACGATCCCGATGTCCGTGAACTGATGGTTGACCGGGTCCCAGAGCTGGTACGGACCCTCGCCGTTCACGGGATAAGCGCCCTCGTACAGTTTCCCAAAAAGAAAACTCGCTCCCGCGTCGGTAAAGCTAAGCAGCTTTACAATCGCGGCGCGGGCGCTGTCGAAGATCACCAAGCCAATGGGTGTCTTGAGGATGAACAACGCGAAGGCGAATTGCAGGCCGACGCCGAAGACCACGACGCGCCACGGAAACTTGCGCTTGTTGTTCGACAACAGCCACGCAATGCCCATCAACACGAAGATGCCCAACAAACTGAGAAAGCGCATGGGGGCAGCTTCTAACATATTTCTTGCCGCTTGTCACCCTGCGCGTGTGGCGGTATGATGTGTACCGATAGGCGAGAAACAATCTGATCAACGAGGTGCTATCATGTCACTTCTCATCAAAAACGGACGCATCATCACCGCCGGCGAGAACTACGTCGCCGACATTTTCTGCGAGAAAGAAACGATCACGCGCATCGGCACGCGCCTCGACGCCCCCAAGGACGCGACGGTCATCGACGCCAAGGGCAAGTACGTCTTTCCCGGATTCATCGATCCCCACGTGCACATTTACCTGCCGTTTATGGGGACGTACGCGAAGGACACCCACGAGACCGGCAGCAAAGCCGCGGTGGTGGGCGGCACGACGACCATCATCGAGATGGTGTGCCAGTCACGCACCCAGCAGCCGTTGGCCGACGGGTTCCAACTCTGGCTCGGCAAAGCCGAGAAAAGCATGGCCTGCGATTTCACGTTTCACCAGACCGTGTCGCGTTTCGACAAGGAAGCCGAGGGACAACTGACTGAGATCGTCAAGGCCGGCATCGCCAGCTTCAAGATCTTCCTCGCCTACAAGGGCGCGTTCGGCATCACGGACGAAGAGTTGTTCCACATGCTGCGGTTCGCCAAGAAACTCGGGGTGATCACCACCGCGCACTGCGAGAACGCCGATCTCGTCTTCGAGATGCAGAAGAAACTGCTCGCCGAAGGCAAGACCGGTCCCGAGTGGCATTACTGGAGCCGGCCGCCGCGGGTCCAGGCCGAGGGCATCCATCACCTGATGACGTTCGCGGGAATGCACGATGCGCACACCTACATCGTCCACACCAGCAACGAAGAGGCGTTGCAGGAAGCATGGGCCGCCGCCGCGCGCGGCGTCAAAGTGTGGGTCGAGATCTTGGTCGAATACCTCGTGTTGGACAAGAGTTACGCCGAGTTGCCAAATTTCGAGGGCGCCAAGTACGTGATGTCGCCGCCCTTGCCGGAGAAGAAAAACCAGGAAGTGTTCTGGAACGCGTTGCGCCAGCGGTTTGTCGCGACCGTCGGGACCGACCACGCGCCGTTCGATTTCAAGGACCAGAAGCCGCTGGGCAAAGACGATTTCACCAAGATCCCCAACGGCATTCCCGCGCTGGAAGACCGCGTCAACCTGCTCTACACCCACGGCGTGGCGGCCGGGCGCATCGACCTCAACACGTTCGTGGACTGCGCCAGCACGCAGGCCGCGAAACTGTTCGGTCTATTCCCGCGCAAAGGCACGGTCGCCGTCGGCAGCGACGCCGACCTCGTCGTGTACGACCCGAACTACCGCGGCAAGATTTCCGTCAAGACGCAGTTGATGAACGTCGACTACAGCGCGTTCGAAGGCTGGGAGATCAAAGGCCGACCGAGCGTCGTCACCGTCCGCGGCGAACTCGCGGCGAAGGACGGCAAATTTGTCGGCAAAGTCGGCCGCGGCAAACTCATCAAGCGCGAGCCCACGCATTTTTAGCCCTACCGCATCACGCCGATGGTAGGGACGCGGTGCTCCGCGTCTTGGCCAAGGAACGAACGCTGGCGATGAGATCGAATCGCGGCGGTTACAGTCTTTTGAGCGCCCTGACCAGAAGCGGGCGAGTGAACTTGCCGGGGCGATGACGGCCGCGCAGCCACTGTTTTACTGTGATCTCGGCGACGGAACAGCCGAGCACCGCAAGCGCTCGGCGCAGTTGTGGAAGCGTGCGCCCCTTGCGTTTGGAATACAACTCAAGTGCAACGCGATCGCGGGGCGGCAGCAATTTCTTTCGGCTCATCGTCGTTCTCTCTTTTCCCAGCACCGACCGGGCAGCCTCAACCAAACCGACTCAGTCTTATAGATAGCGCCCGCGATCACGACAAGACCAAACTGTGGGAGCACGAACTACAGCCAGGGAATTAATGGATAGCGCTATCCATAACAACCGGAGACCCGTAAGGCTGCGAATCGATGGAGCCACGAGCCAACAGGAATCGTCGGGCGATGACGGGGGCAACTCAACTCATAGATAGCGCTATCCATAAATGCAAAAGGGAGAGGCAGGACGGGCGTGAAAGCGTCAGGACCCATTCAGCATTGATTATCGGGTGTGATTCAACGCAGGCTTTCACCAGCACTGCCAGCCTGACAATATCATTCGATCCCGAAGTCATTCTTGAGTTTCAAATAGTCGGGGTCAACGCTCGACTCTTGACGACTGGCGTCCGGAAAGAACCGTGAATACGATTCGCGGCGCCACAAAGTTTCAGCCAACCTTCTCAGCAAACTTCTCGCAACTTATGCCTGCTCAGACCTGTCCAAAATAATCTTTGGAAAGGGCCTCCGTTTCGGGTGATAACGGTTGATGGAAATGCTCGAACCATCAACACCCAGCCACGGAGGCCATTGCCATGGTACGTTGTGCCAGCCTGTTCAGCCAAGTCCTTTCGTTGATCGACCGTCATCAGTTTGCTTCTGCTGCCAAACGCTTTCACGCTGAGAAGGGTGCCAAGGGGTTCAGTTGTTGGGACCAGTTCGTGGCGATGTTGTTCTGCCAACTGGCCCAAGCCAAGAGCCTGCGCGAGATTGTCCAGGGTCTGCATTGCTGCGAGGGAAAGTTGCAACATCTGGGTGTACGAGCCGCCCCGAAGCGCGCCACCTTGAGTTACGCCAACGCTCACCGACCGTGGAAGCTGTTCGAGGCGGTGTTCTATCAGTTGTTGGAGAAGTGCCAGCAGGCCGCTCCCCCTCGCACCAAGTTTCGGTTCAAGAACAAGCTGCTGTTGCTGGACGCCACGGTTATCGAGTTGTGCATGACGATGTTTGACTGGGCGCGGTTCCGCCGCACCAAGGGCGCCATCAAGCTGCATTTGTTGCTCGATCACGACGGCTATCTGCCGGTCTTTGCCCACCTCAGCGAGGGCCGCCAGCACGAGATGAAACTGGTGCGAGGCTTGTGTTTGCCGCGCGGCAGCGTGGTGGCGATGGACCGCGCGTATGTGGATTACCGGTTGTTTCAGAACTGGACCGAGCGGGGCATTCTCTTTGTCACCCGACTCAAGCGCAACGCCAACTACTTGGCCTTCCAGAGTCAGCGGGTGCCCAACAACAGCCCGATCCGCAAAGACGAACTCATTGACTTAACGCCGTGGGCAGCGGGCCGGGTGTGCAAAGTCGTACTGCGCCGCATCGAAGTGTGGGTGCCCGACAAGGAGGAAACGCTGGTGCTGGTGACCAATCAGTTGCATTGGAGTGCCCAGACCATTGCCGCGATCTACAAGGAGCGTTGGCAGATCGAGTTGTTTTTCAAGGCGCTGAAGCAATACCTCAAGGTCAAGAGCTTTGTCGGCACCAGCGCCAACGCCGTGCACATCCAGATTTGGACAGCATTGATCGCCATGCTCGTGGTGAAGTACCTCCAACTACGATCCAAAATCGCTTGGGCGCTGAGCAACCTGGTGGCGCTGCTGCGCTGGAATCTATTCACGTACCGCGATCTGTGGCGCTGGATCGACGCACCGTTTAACACGCCGGCGGGCTCCGAAGTGGCTCTCCAGACCTGGCTGATGTTGGACAGCATCCAGCCACAACGACAGACAACCTCATCCTGAGGCAGGCCTCAGACCAATGAAAACAGGCCGAAATACAGCCGCTATCTGTCCAAAATCAGATTATTTTGGACAGCAGTG
>Ga0335081_10001655_pt1 | contig 35531 bp, 25 predicted proteins | sample Lox_Sample_35_FD_206713 | JGI IMG/M metagenome (GOLD analysis project Ga0335081, IMG submission 206713) | Soil microbial communities from Loxahatchee National Wildlife Refuge, Florida, United States - Lox_Sample_3.5 | ecosystem: Environmental > Terrestrial > Soil > Wetlands | place: USA...
TTGGGCCATGGCCGGCGCATTGACCGTATAATAGAAGGGATTGGGAGTGGTCAGCCCCCCGGCCACTTGGTTCACGAAGCTGTTGACGTTCGGCACATTGTTCTCGTGCATGTGCCAGAACTCGATGGCGATGTGCCAGAGTTCGTCGAACTTGTGGTAGTAGGTGAAGCCATACCACTGCAGGTTGTTATAACCATAGGTTCCGGTGTTGAGGCCGTTGGCGCAGATATACAGATTGTCGTAGGCGCTGTCGGTCTGATAGCGTCCACATGCCGTGAACGTCGGCTTGACGCCCGGATCGACCTGGCCCTGATAATAGGACTGCGCCGTCGTCGTGGCGAAGACGCCGGGCACCGGCTGGTAGAGAGTGCCGCCCTGCACCGGCGGATAGAATTGCTGCCGCGCGTTCCAGAACGTCGCCTCGGTGCCGTTCGACACTCCGAATTGGACCATCACGTTCTTGTTGACCTGCTGCGAGATGACGACGCCGGTGTTGGTGTAATTGTCAAAGCCGTACGTCATCGAGTGCGAATACATATAGTTGTTCGGCGCGAGCTGCGCCTCGATGTCGGGCAGCGAGATATAGCGGCCGAAGCGGATGTTCGTCCCCTCTAGGAGCCAGGGAAGATACAGCTCGCCATAGGCCATCGGCACGTCGAAGCCCGCGAACTTGTTCCACTTTTGCAACTGGTCGCTGAAGATGCCGAAAGCGGTGGTGTAACGATAGGTTTCGCCAAAGAGTGGCGAGAGGCGGAAGCCCCAGTCCCAGTGATCCTTCTGCACCTCGTCCGGCAGGCGCTCGATGATCGTCACGGCCTGATCGAGCTGCAGGATGTTGGGCTGGTAGGAATAGGTCACGGGATTGTTGCCGGCGATCAGCGCGCCGGGCAGCGACTGGGCCGTGCTGAGATTGAAGCCGGGATTGATCCAGCCGTAAATCTGCACGTGGTTGTCTTCGAGGAACTTGCCCGGAGCCGTCGGGCTCAGCGCCTTCATGAGCGGCGAGTCGATCGAGTTCGGCAGCGTGCCGCCGATCAACTGTGAGCCGCCGAACGACCACTCCGTGAAGGGATAGGGCGGCTGCGTCTCGGGCGCCGGCGGGAAATAGGGGCGGCGGCTGGGAGGCGCGTTGGGAGGCGAATATGAAGCGCTGTAGCCCCATTCGTCCGCATAGGCGTGGTAGAGACGACCAATGAAAGTCGGATCATCTGGCGGAGGAGCGGGCGCCGTCGTCACGGGCGCCGGAGTCCAGTTCGAAGTCGACGTCGACGGCAGCTCAAGCAGGAAAAGGGGCAGGCCGGTGTGATAGTTGATCCCGAGCCGGACGGTGTCTTCGTAAGACCGTTCGCGGAAGGTCAGGCCCGGGAATTGGTTCGAATAGACGGTGGCCGTGCCGAAGTCGTTATGGCGATATTCGACATTCGCCGACCATTTGTCGGTGAAGGCGTATTCGATGCCGGCGCCGACGGTCCAACCGAAGCGTTCGATGTTGAACGAGCCGCTGTTGTTGTTGGTGCTCGTGTTGACGACGCTGGACGGCGTTTGGTTGAGATCGGTGCCGGGCGTGTAAGGCGTCGCGCCAGGAAGGCTCGAGTAATAATGCTTCAGGCTGTATCCGCCGTCGACCATGCCGCCGGTGACGTAATAGAGCGCGCGGCCATCGGCATAGCCAAAGCGCGCGCGCGTCGACCAGCGGAAGGTATCCCCGATGTTGGTTTGGACGGGACCACCGGTCGCAAGGCCAAGCGTGCCGAACGTCGTCGGGCTGGTGTTCTGGCCCGCATATTCGACATCCCACTCGCCACCCAGCACAAAATTCCCGAACTGCTTATTGTACCCGATCTGAAAGCCGGTCAGCGGGCCTCGCGCCGAATAGTTCTGTGAGTCGCCAACGGGGTTTCCAAGGCCGGCGTAACCCGGAACGAGATCGGTCGCCTGTTCCGAGATCGTATTCAGACCATATCCGACATGCGTTCCCAGATAGAGGCCATCCCACGAGAAAATTGGCGGCGGCGGCGCCGGCGGCGCTTTCAGCGACGGAAGATCGGCGGCGCTCGCCGCGGCTGGAAACGCCAGCAGCGTCAGCAGGGAAGTCGAAATTCGTTTAGACATGAGACGGCCCTTTCGAGAGAATCGCCCAGCAACTAAGTCTGCGCATAGTCGGTAAGCGTTACTTCCGTCGTCGGAGCGCTTCAATTGACGTTCCTTTATGTGACGTAACAATTCCCTTATAGGCGAGGCGTGACGCCCGAGGCATTTCGCCTATTCCTTCAGCAATTATTTCGCTGCTTCCTGGCCTACAAACAGCTGGCGCGGGTTCCAATTTAAATTACAAGCAATTGTTATTTTTGATGAAAGAGGACGACGCTCGCGGGCTTTATTACGAAGCGGCAACAGGCACAGCAAAAGGCGGCGCGGCACGCGCCTGCATAATTTTACGGCGCCGTCGCGCCGATTTATTGCCCGCGCAAAGCAAGAAAGTTGCTAAGTGTTGCAAACTGGTCACACCAGCTGGCGGGGCGATTATCTCTGCTCCGAGGAGAGTTGTCCAAAAGCAGATGTCATGTATTGATTCCCGCGAAAGCACTGGCTCGCCGGGGAGGGAATTCTCTTCGGGGCGAACCCGACTGGGGTTGTTGCATATTGGCGTCGGACGGTGGATCGACCAAAGTGATCCATGCTCTGATAATTGCGATCGTAATGACCGGCATTTCAGAGGAGCGGGCTGATCCACGCCATGCGTCCCGCTGCGCGTGTGCTGTGGGTTAACGGCGTGGTTGGAGACCATGAGCATGACGAAGCATGGAAGAGGCAACGGATTCCGGCTGCCGGACAACTCGTGTTTTTCGCTATCTATTTTCCTGACCTGTCATCGTTTTGCGCTCGCGTAAATTGGTTTGACGACCCTGAGTGTCTGTCCGAGCGGAAGTTGAGTCGAATGAGTCTTTTATGATTCCATGGGGCGGCCTGATTCTCGAAGGGGTCGCCGATGTGGACGAACGAAAATCGTGCTCACTACGACCGTAGCGGTCTGCGTTATCCAAGTGATGTGACGGACGCGGAATGGGAGTTGGTCAGCCCCTTGATCCCGCCGGCAAGGCGCGGCGGCGGCAAGCGCAAGGTGAATATGCGCGAGGTCGTGAACGGCCTGATGTATGTCCTCTCGACCGGCTGCCAGCGGCGGGCGATCCCCAAGGATTTGCCGCCCAAGAGCACGGGTTACGGCTATTTCGATCTTTGGACCTACGATGGCACGCTCGATCGCCTCCACCACGCGCTTTACGTGAAGTGTCGCGAGGCCGCCGGGCGCGAAGCCAGCCCGACCGCCGCCGTCATCGACAGCCAGAGCGTGAAAGCGGCGGAAAAAGGGGGCGCTGCATTGATCCGCACGGCTATGATGCGGGCAAAAAGATCAACGGCAAGAAGCGGCATATTCTCGTCGACACGATAGGCCTGCTGCTTCATGCGATCGTTCATCCCGCCGACATTCAGGATCGCGACGGCGGCGTTCTCGTTCTGCGCACATTGTTCGGAAGGTTCCCGTTTCTGCAAAAGCTGTTCGCCGATGGCGGATATCAGGGACCAATCTTTCGCGCGGCGCAGAAGAAAGCTTTGCCAGGCCTCGAGACGGAAATCGTCAAGCGTTCCGATGCGGCGAAAGGCTTCGAGGTCTTGCCTCGACGCTGGTTCGTCGAACGAACCTTTTCCTGGCTCGGTCGTTGTCGAAGATTGGCCAAGGATTGGGAGAACCTCAACCGAAAAGCGCTCGCTTTCCTGCGCATCGCCTCCATTCGCCTCATGCTCAGAAAGCTATGCAATCCCGCATGATGTCTTCGGACGGACTCTGAGGGGGCGGAAGACTCTTTACACGCGTTCTGGAGTAGTTTTTCTGAGAGGCTGCGATATGACGGGGGGATGATCCGCATATTGAGGCCCTCTATTTCATCGGGAACTCTCTCGCGATCGCGAGATTGAGTTGCAGCACATTCACCCGGAGCTCGCCAAAGACGCCGAGACTGCGATGCGCGACAAACCGCTCGACAAGCGCTGCAACGCGGGCCGGCGGAACGCCGCGGATCTCTGCCACCCGCTTCACTTGCAACGCGGCATTAGCTGGAGAAATATCCGGATCGAGTCCCGAACCGGAAGTCGTCAGCATATCAGCCGGTAAAGCGTTCCTCGTGGCGTCCGGGTCCGCATCGTCGAGGACTTTCCAATCATTAACGAGTCGATCCTCCAGCGCTTTGCTGGTCGGGCCGAGGTTCGATCCGGACGAACCCGCGGCGTTATAGGGCGCCGATATCGTCTTTGTCGCATCCTTCGGATCAGTGTCAGTGGTCGCCGACGGTCGTCCATGAAACCACTGTGGACCGTCCCACTGCTGGCCGATCAGTTGCGAGCCCAGGACCGCGCCATGCTCGTTTATGATAAGACTGCCATTCGCCTGAAAGGGCAAGAGCCACTGGCCGAGCGCCGTGACGGTGAGCGGATAGGCGAACCCACATAATACGAAAGTCACCAGGGATGCGCGCGCGGCGCTGTTGAGAATATCGAGCATCTTCCGTTCCTCTTAGAGCAATGGCGCGATCAACAAATCGATCGACTTGATGCCGATGAACGGCGTGATCAGGCCGCCGACGCCGTAGATCCAAAGGCTGCGGTAGAACAACGCTTCTGCGGTCTCCGCCCGAAAGCGCACGCCCCGCAAGGCGAGCGGGATCAGCGTCGGGATGATCAAGGCGTTGAAAATCAACGCCGATAAGATAGCGCTATGCGGCGTCGCCAAGCCCATGATGTCCAAGGACGCCAGACCAGGCAGCGCGACGATGAACATCGCGGGGATGATCGCGAAATATTTCGCCACATCATTGGCGATTGAAAACGTGGTCAGCGCGCCGCGCGTGATCAACATTTGCTTCCCGATCGCCACGAGATCGGTGAGCTTGGTCGGATCGGAATCCAGGTCGATCAAATTGGCTGCTTCCTTGGCTGCCGTCGTTCCGGAATGCATGGCGAGGCCGACATCGGCTTGAGCCAGCGCGGGAGCGTCATTGGTGCCATCTCCCGTCATCGCCACAAGCCGGCCCTCGCTCTGTTCCCTGCACACCAGGTTGAGCTTCTCTTCAGGCGTCACCTCCGCCACGAAGTCGTCGACGCCGGCCTCGGCCGCGATCGTTTGGGCGGTGATGGCGTTGTCTCCCGTCACCATCACCGTGCGAATGGCCATTTTCCTGAGTTCCTGCATCCGCTCGCGAATTCCGGGCTTCAGAACGTCCGAGAGGACGACGACGCCAAGGATATCGCCGTCCATGCTCACGGCGAGCGGCGTCGCGCCTTTGCGCGAAACACTGTCGGCGACCGGTTGCAAATCGGACGGCGCTTCCCTGCCAAACTTATCCTTTATGGCCCGAACCACCGCGCCAACGGCGCCCTTGCGGATGGTTCTTCCATCTGGGAAATCGAGTCCGCTCATACGGGTCGCCGCGGAGAAATCCAGGCCAGAGGCCTGGTCAAGGCCCGGGATCGGATCGGCTCCATGGGCGATGCTGATGGCGACGACGGACCTTCCCTCCGGCGTCGTATCGAAATACGACGCAAGGAACGCCGCCTGGATCAGGGCCTTCCGCGTTTGGCCGGCGACCGGTATAAACTCGGTGACTTGCCGATCGCCGGTGGTGATTGTTCCTGTCTTGTCGAGAATCAAGGTTTGCACGTCGCCCGCGGCTTCAACCGCCCTGCCGGAGGTGGCCAACACATTGAAGCGCATCGTGCGGTCGATCGCCGCGATGCCGATCGCCGAGAGAAGCGCCCCGATCGTCGTCGGGATCAGCGCGACAAGAAGCGCTACGAGGTCGGCGACGTTGATCCGCGCATTGAGATAGACAGCGACCGGCGCGATCGCCGCCACGACAATAAGAAAGATCAACGTCAGAATCGAGAGCAGCACCGTTAGAGCGATCTCGTTCGGCGTCTTCTGGCGTTTCGCGCCTTCAACCAGACGGATCATGCGGTCGAGGAAGCTGTCGCCGGCATTGGCGGTTACTCGAATGAGAAGCCAGTCCGAGACGATTTTGGTGCCAGCGGTGACGGAAGAGAATATATCCGTTCCCGCTTCTTTCAGAACTGGCGCGGATTCCCCCGTGATGGCGGACTCGTTGACATAAGCTATTCCCTCGACAACCGTGCCGTCCGCCGGGAGGAGGTCGTTCTGCGCAACGCGAACGATATCGCCTATCCGTAGCTGCGTGGCCGGCACGGTTTCTTCACGACCGTCTTCCAACATACGCCTTGCGACAAGATTTAAGCGGGTCTGGCGAAGAGCCGTGGCCTTTGCTTTACCGCGGCCTTCCGCCAACGCTTCGGCGAAATTCGCGAACCAGACGGTCAACGCCAAAATGATCGTTACGACGCCGTTATACAAATGCGATGCGCTTGTCGGCCCGAACAAGTCCGGCTGAATCGCCAAGGCCAGCGTCACCAGCGTGCCGACCCACACCACGAACATCACTGGATTACGGATCTGCACGCGCGGATCGAACTTTACGAGCGATCCCTTGAATGCCTGCCAGAAGAGGTCCGGTGTGTAAGCGCCAGCGGCGCTGACCCCACGAAATTCGCCGCCAAGGGGGCCGAACTTCGAAGCAGCTTGCTGTCTGGGCGCCATCAGAAGTCTCCCGAATTACCACATGGGTTTGTCAAAAAACCTCCCCACTCTTCATGGCGAAAAACTCGGCGATCGGTCCCAGAACGAGCGCCGGAAAAAAGGTCAGCGCGCCGACAATTAAAATTGTCGCAAACCAGAACAAGCCGAACGTGGCGGTGTCCGTGCGAAGTGTCGCCGTCGTCATCGGCGTGATTGGCTTGCGGGCGAGCGAGCCCGCGACGGCCATCATGAAGATGATGGGGGGGTAGCGACCTATCAAGATAATGAATGCCGTCGCCCACTCATACCAAGGAGCACTGGCATTGAGCCCGGCGAACGCCGATCCGTTGTTGGCGGCCGAAGTGCTAAAGGCGTACAAGACTTCGGAATATCCGTGCGGACCGGCATTGGCCATCGCTGCGAGCCCGTAGGGCGCGACGACCGACCAACCCGTAGGCGCCAGGATGACGAGTGGATGGATCAGCAAGACGAGCGAAACCAGGATGATCTCGGCCTTTTCGATCTTCTTGCCGAGGAACTCGGGTGTCCGGCCGACCATAAGACCGGCTATGAAAACTGCGATGATGCCGTAGGAAAGCGCCGCGAGGAAACCGACGCCCTTTCCGCCAAAGATACATTGCAGCATCATCCCGACGAAAAGCGCCAGGGCGCCGAGAGGCGTGAAGCTGTCATGCATCGAGTTGACGCTTCCAGTGGTGAACGCGGTCGTGACGGTCGCGAACAATCCGCTTTGAGCAATGCCGAAGCGGACTTCCTTGCCTTCCATGTTGCCGCCCGGCTGAGCGAGAGTTGGCGTTGTTTCGATTCCGGCGTTCACCAAGGTCGGGGAACCCGCTTGTTCGGAGGCGATCGTGACCGGCAAAAATACGAGCAGCAACGCGCCCATGACGCCGTAAAGCACATACCCCTGTCTGCGGTTTCCGATCATCTCGCCGAAACACAGGACGATCGACGCCGGCAGAACAATCATCAACAGGGCTTGCACCAAGTTGGTTAGAGGCGTCGGATTTTCATATGGATGTGCGGCATTGGCGTTGAAAAAGCCGCCGCCGTTGGTGCCGAGATGTTTGATGGTCTCGAGCGAGGCGACCGGGCCTAGCGCAATTGTCTGCTCCGCGCCTTGGAGCGTTTGCGCCTTGACCGCAGCGTCGAGCGTTTGCGGTTCACCCTGCTGGATCAATAGGATGGCCAGCACGAAAGCCGCAGGCGTCAGCACGCGTGTGGTGAAGCGAATGAGGTCCCGATAGAAATTGCCGATATCGGCGCCGCCGCTCTTGACGGTGAAGGCGCGAATGAAGGCCATCGCGACAACGAAGCCTGTCGCGGCGGACGTGAACATCGGGAAGGTGATCGCCGCCATCTGACTGAGAATCGACAGCGTGGTCTCGCCGCCATAGGCCTGCCAATCGGTATTGGTGATGAAGCTTACCGCGGTATTGAAGGCCAGCAGCGGTTCCATGCCGGCGAAATGCAATGGGTTGAGGGGCAAATGATCCTGGAGAAGGAGAACGAGATAGATCAGCACCGCCATGACGAGATTCGTCATCAGCATATGGACGGTGTAGGCCTTCCAGGTCATCGGTTCGAGGCAGACCCGCTTCCCTATCAAAACGTAAATGAAATTGTCGATCGGATTGCACACCGGATCCAAGAAGGTTTTCCGGCCGGTAACGACACGGGCGAGGTAACGACCCACCGGAATGCTGATCAGGGCGCCGATCAGCAACGTCAAGGCGATTTGTAGCGCCGATTGGAGGGTCATGTTAGCCGCCTAGAATTTATCGGGGTTGATCACCGCATAGAACAGGTAAAGCACCAGCAGAAAGACAAGCACTACCAGAAGATGGATCGGAACCATGGCGATCTCCGTCGTTCCTGGATCGACAACCCTCAGTGTGACGCCGGATTTTCTGTCGACCCGGAGAACCTATGGTCGCGCTTCGCCAACCGCGGTCGCTCGATCACGTGCTCCGCGAAATTTACCAGCGCGATCATGACCAGATAACCACAGACGAGAACGACTAACATAAGCACAGCGGCGACCATGTTTGACCTCCATCAGCATGCCAAGCGGCTAACCGATCACCGCGCATGCTCCGTTATAACGGTTGCGACGAATCTCTCTGTGTCATCGAGCCGTGGCTGTTATGATCACTCTTCGGCATTAGGGGGCAATGCGTTTTCATGCCTGTGTCCATAAGGGAATCGTAAATTCCGGCCACCATTTTGCGGCGGAATGTTTTCCTTATAGCGTCGCCGGGCGAAGTCTTGCGCCATAGATACGTGCGACTGGGATTGTTCCGCGTTATGCGGCCTCGATGAAGCCCGCTGTGAGTCTCGACCAAGCCCCGCTGTGAATTTGGTTTGCGACGACAGCACGAGGTCCAACTCTTCTTTCCGCGCCAGCACATTTGAATGGCGGCCGCTCCAAAAAACGAGGCCGCCAGGGGGTCACGGGCGCTCGAACTGATTAGTGTGACCTGCGAGGACATTCTAGCTAACGCCCGCGTCTCGGCGCGACAAAGCGTCTGAGTGCAATTGCCGTCTGTGCATAGATCGCCGCTTTCCGGGCATCAAAAGCTACGCGGGACCACTGGTTTCATGCCACTTCCGCCTTTAGGGCCAGTGGGCATGTTTTTTGTTTTCCAATTCGACGGTTCTAAATCCCTTGCCGTTTTTAGTAATGGCGAGGGTCGCTGTTGCGATCGGCGCTAAATCCATAAATTCTGTCGCTTGGCGAGCAAGTTCGGACACCGCAAATTCGTCGTCATCCGACTCCAAGTCAAACGAATGCAGGTTAAGGCCCGGCCTACCTTTTTCATGCAGGTTCCCGATGTAGCGCGACGACACGGTGCCCATAATTTTCTCCTGCTTTCCGCCAAGCATAGCATTCGAGGGAATGGACATTTCCACGCCTGTGGTGACGCGATCCGGGGTGTGGACCGCAGCGTGGATGTACAGCCGGACGGCATAAGAGATCGATATGGAAGAAAGCCCGATGGCATAAATTTCTTGTAAACCGACACAGTCGTTCGTCGATGTCTCCAACCTAGAATTAGCTTGAAAAATAGAACACTTTTCGGCTTGTGGGCCTCAATATGTGATCGATGACAGTAAGGCGAAATTGCTTGAAACGCACCTCTCCAATTTGCCTGAACGGCCGGCGGGATTGGACGCTCCAATGTCCGCGCGCGGCGAGAGCAGGAAGCAGGGTTCGCCGCCCGCCCCTGCTTCGATGACGAAAGATTCGCCGCCGCCGGCGCGGCCTTGTACAATTGTCCGATGATGTAAAGTCACTTGCCCGCGACAAGTTGGCGTTCGCCTTTATGGATTCCTTATACGCCAATCCTAAACTCCGAATGGCGCCCTTATGGCGATTGCCCCTATATCCCTTTCGCAGTCGCGCAAGCAACAGGAGTGGATCATGTCCGATTTAATTTATGTCGGTCTCGGCGTCTTCTTATTTCTGCTGGTCGGCGCCTATGCGCGCGCCTGCGCAAATCTTTGAGGGGAGCGCTCCATGTATGAGCCTATCATCGGTCTCTGCGTCGCCTTCGTGCTTGGCGTCTATCTCGTCTACACGCTCCTTCACCCCGAAAAATTCTAAAAGTCGGTTTGGATTCAACGAGGTGACATCATGACTATCGTCGGTTGGGCGCAAATCGCCCTCGTGCTTGCGGCGGTGCTCGCCGCGGCTGTTCCGCTCGGAGCCTATATCGCGCATGTGCTTGCGGGCGAGCGCACTGTCTTGTCCCGCGTTCTTATTCCGGTCGAGCGTGTATTCTATAAACTCTCGGGCGTCGATCCGGCGCGCGAACAGAGCTGGTTCGTCTACGCGACCGCCATGCTCGCCTTCAGTCTTGTCGGCTTTCTTTCGCTCTATGCATTGCAGCGGTTGCAAAGTGTTCTGCCGCTCAATCCGCAAGGCTTCGACCCGGTTCCGGCGGATCTGGCCTTCAACACGTCGATGAGCTTCATCACAAACACCAACTGGCAGAACTACAGCGGCGAGACGACAATGAGTCATCTCGTTCAGATGCTTGGGCTCACGGTTCACAATTTCGTCTCCGCGGCGACTGGTCTCGCCATGGCCTTCGCGCTGGTGCGTGGCTTTGCGCGCGCGGAATCTCCGACCGTCGGAAACTTCTGGGTCGATCTGACCCGGGCGACGCTTTACGTATTGCTGCCGCTGGCGATCTTCGTCTCACTCTCGCTCGTCGCGTTCGGAACCCCGCAGACGCTCGCCGGCTCGATCGAAACGACGACGCTTGAAGGCGCCAAGCAGATCATATCCATCGGCCCAGTGGCGAGCCAGGAAGCGATCAAGGAACTCGGCACCAATGGCGGCGGCTTTTTTAACGCCAATGCGGCGCATCCTTATGAGAACCCCAACGCCTTCACCAATATGCTCGAAATATGGGCCATCCTCGTTGTGCCCTTTGCCTCTGTGTTTGCATTTGGACGCGCCGTCTTCGATTTTCGGCAAGGACGGGCGATCGCCATCGCCATGGGCATCGTGCTGGTCACCGGCATTGGCGTCGCCTACTGGGCCGAAGCGAACGGCAACCCGTTGCTGACAGCGATCGGCGTCGATCCCGCGGGCGGCAATATGGAAGGCAAGGAAGTGCGGTTTGGTCCTGCCATGAGCGCGCTTTACGCCTCGGCGACCACTGGCACCAGCACCGGCGCCGTCAACTCGATGCATGATTCGTTCACGCCGCTCGGCGGCCTCGTGCCGTTGTTCAACATGCTGCTCGGCTGCATTTCGCCCGGCGGTGTTGGCGCAGGCCTTTATGGCTTCCTCGTTCTCGCCGTCATTGCGGTGTTCGTCGCCGGCCTGATGGTTGGACGCACGCCGGAATATCTCGGCAAAAAGATCGAAGCCCGCGAAATGAAGCTCGCCATGCTGGCGGTGCTGATCTACCCGATCACCGTGCTCGGCTTCTCCGCCGCGTCGGTGATGGTGAAATCCGCGCTCGACAGTCTGGGCAATGCCGGACCGCACGGCCTCACCGAGATTCTCTATGCTTTCGCCTCGACCAACGCGAACAACGGCTCGGCCTTCGCGGGCCTGAGCGGCAATACGCCTTGGTTCAACACCACGCTCGGCCTCGCGATGTTCCTGGGGCGCTTCGCCTATGTGATTCCGGTGCTGGCGCTGGCGGGTTCTTTCGCCAAGAAGAAGAAGGCTCCCGCTTCGGCCGGCACCTTCCCGACGGACGGGCCTCTGTTCGTCGGATTGCTGCTCGGCGTCATCGTCATCCTGTACCTGCTCCAATATTTCCCGGCTCTCGCACTGGGTCCGGTCGTCGAGCATTTCCTGATGCAAGCGGGCAAAACCTTCTGAGCGGAGTTTCTTCCATGTCCCACAAAGTCGTCGCTCCCGGCCTGTTCGATCCGGCCATCATCAGGCGCGCCTCGGTTGACGCGTTCCATAAACTCGATCCACGCAAGCTTGCGCGCAATCCGGTGATTTTCGTCACCGAGGCTGTCTCGGCGGTCGTGACAGTCTTTTTTATCCGCGATCTGGTCACGCACAACGGCGTCGCGCTGTTCTCGGGCCAGATCGCCGCCTGGCTGTGGTTTACCGTGCTGTTCGCCAACTTCGCCGAAGCCGTCGCGGAAGGACGCGGCAAGGCGCAGGCCGACGCTCTCCGTAGGACGCGAAGCGACACGCACGCGAAGCGGCTCATCGATCCCGACAACAAAAGCGGGATGAAGGACGTTATAGAAGGTGTCTCGGCGCTCGATCTGAGGATCGGAGACATGGTTCTCGTTGAGGCTGGCGACCTCATTCCCGGCGACGGCGAAATTGTCGAAGGCGTGGCTTCGGTCAATGAGTCGGCGATTACCGGCGAGTCCGCTCCCGTCATTCGCGAAGCTGGTGGCGACCGCTCGGCGGTGACGGGAGGAACCACGGTTCTTTCCGATTGGATCAAGGTGAAGATCACCGCCGCGCCTGGCTCGACCTTCATCGATCGCATGATCGCGCTGGTCGAAGGCGCCGAGCGTCAGAAAACACCCAACGAACTCGCATTGTCGATATTGTTGTCGGGATTGACCATCATCTTCCTCATCGTTTGCGTGACGCTCTGGTCGCTTGCCGGCTATTCGGGAACAGTTCTCTCGGTGACGGTGCGCATCGCCGGCATGGATCGCCTGATCCGCTTCAACGTCATCGCCACTTCTGGCCGCGCGGTGGAGGCGGCGGGCGACGTGGACACGTTGCTGCTCGACAAGACCGGCACCATCACCTTCGGCAACCGCATGGCCGATGAGTTCATTCCGATCGGCAACGTGTCGGAGCAGGGTCTGGCGGAAGCCGTCATGCTGGCCTCGCTCGCCGACGAGACGCCGGAAGGGCGTTCGATCGTGTCCCTGGCGATCAGCCGCTACGGCCTGACCGCGCCTAACATGGACGCCGACGCGCGGATCGTGCCTTTCTCCGCTCATACCAGGATTTCGGGTGTCGATCTTCCCGGACGCGCTCTGCGTAAAGGCGCGGTCGATTCCATCCTGGGGCAGGCAGGTCTGGCCGGGGACCAGGGGCCCGAAGACTTCAACCGGGCGGTCGAGCGCGTTTCCCGCTCGGGCGGCACGCCGCTCGCCGTATCCGAGAATGGTCGACTGCTTGGCGTCGTGCATCTCAAGGATATCGTCAAACCCGATATCAAGGACCGGTTCGCGGCGTTGCGCGCCATGGGCATCAAGACAGTCATGGTGACGGGTGACAATCCGATTACGGCGGCGGCGATCGCTGGCGAGGCGGGCGTCGACGACTTCATCGCGCAGGCGACGCCCGAAGACAAACTGAAATATATCCGCGGGGAGCAGCAAGGCGGGCGCCTTATCGCGATGTGCGGCGACGGCACCAACGACGCGCCCGCATTGGCGCAGGCCGATGTCGGCGTCGCCATGCAGACTGGCACCCAGGCGGCGCGCGAAGCTGGCAATATGGTCGACCTCGACTCGGATCCAACGAAGCTCATCGAAATTGTCGCCATCGGTAAGCAGCTGTTGATGACGCGCGGATCGCTGACCACCTTTTCCATCGCCAACGACGTCGCGAAATATTTCGCGATCATCCCGGCTCTGTTCGTCGTCACCTACCCAGAGTTGGAGGCGATCAATGTCATGAAGCTCGCGTCGCCTCAGTCGGCGATACTTTCGGCTGTCATTTTCAACGCCTTGGTCATCATCGCGCTGATTCCGCTGGCTCTGCGCGGCGTCGAATATCGCCCCGTCGGCGCCGCGGCCTTGCTGCGCCGCAATCTGCTGATCTACGGCCTGGGCGGCATTGTCGCGCCGTTCGTCGCCATCAAGCTCATCGACCTCGTCGTCTCCGCCCTGCATCTGGCTTGAGGAGCCCATCATGTTGGCCCAACTGCGTCCCGCGATCGTGATGATCGTCCTGTTCACCGCCTTGACCGGCCTAGCCTATCCTCTGGCGATCACTGGCGTCGCTCAACTTGCGTTTTCAAACCACGCCAATGGCAGCGTTATCGAGCGCGATGGCAAGATTGTCGGCTCGTCCCTGATCGGTCAGAACTTCACCTCGGACCGTTATTTTCACGGTCGCCCCTCGGCGACCAGCGCGCCCGACCCCGCGGACGCGAGCAAGACTATCGACGCGCCCTATAACGCCGCGAATTCCGCCGGCTCCAATCTCGGTCCGACGTCGCAAAAGCTCGTCGACCGTGTAAGCAGCGCCATTGAAGCGGAGTTCGCCGCTGGACGGATTGATATGGTGGCGGCGGACGCCGTCACGACGTCCGGCTCCGGCCTCGATCCGAATATTTCACCGCAATTCGCGCTGGCGCAGGTTCCGGCGGTCGCCAAGGCGGGCGGCCTGAATGAGGGTCGTGTGCTCGCACTGGTGGAAGAGCACACCGAACAGCGCTTCGTCGGGTTGATCGGCGAGCCGCGCGTCAATGTCCTCCAGCTCAACCTGGCGCTGGACGCATTGCGCCCAGAGATCATCTCCAGTAGGCGACACAATTAAGCGCGCCGCATATCGAGACGATGTCACAGGGCGAGAGGACTAGTTAATGAGGCTATTCGAGCATGTTTGAGACGACGTAAACGCATCGGGCCGAGGCGAACGGCGCCGTTGTCCGCGTAAAGGCGAACAACTGAAGCCGGATCTGAATTCGCTAAGCCGCCTAACCACAATCGGACGGGTTATCTGGGAGCGTGCCGAGCCATGGCCTTCGCGGGCTGGACCGAAATACTAACGGTTCTGACGCTGGTTCTGGGCGCGGCTTGGCCGCTCGGAGCCTTCATGGCCGATGTGTTCGACGGCCGGAGAACCTTTCTCTCGCCGATCCTCGGACCGCTGGAAAGAGGCTTCCACCGGCTATCCGGTGTCGACCCCCAAAAGGAGCAAGACTGGCTCGATTATACAATTTCGATGATTGTCTTTTCCGCCGGATGTTTCGTGGCCCTCTATATAACTCAAAGGCTTCAAGGCGTTCTCCCATTCAATCCCCAAGGTCGAGACGCCGTGCCGTCCGATCTCGCATTCAACACGGCGATCAGTTTCATCACCAACGCCAATTGGCAGGCCTATGCCGGCGAGACGACCATGAGCCATTTCACTCAAATGGCCGGTCTCGCCACGCACAACTTTCTCGACACCGCAGTGGCCATGGCCTTGGCGGTCGGACTGACGCGGACCTTGGCGCGCGGCGAGTCCGAGACGATCGGCAATTTCTGGGTCGATATGACCCGCGCGACGCTTTATGTCTTGTTGCCGATCTCCGTCCTCTTCGCTCTGGCATTTGTGGCGCTCGGCATCCCGCAGACGCTGCAAGGATCGTTCGAGGCTACGACGCTCGAAGGCGCGAGGCAGAGCATCGCCATTGGCCCAGTGGCGAGCCAGGAAGCGATCAAGTTGATCGGAACCAATGGCAGTGGATTTTTCAACGCCAATTCAGCCCATCCGTTCGAAAACGCAAACACTTGGTCGAACATGCTGGAATGTTGGTGCCAGCTCGTTCTTCCGGTGGCGTTTGTTTTCACTTTTGGCCGAATGGTGGGCGATCCTCGCCAGGGACGCAGCCTGCTCGCGGCGATGGCGTCCATCTTTCTCGTAAGTCTCGCGATGCTCTATCGAGCGGAGGCTATTGGCAATCCGTTGTTGACGGCGATTGGCGTCGATCCGTCCAGCGGGAATTTCGAAGGCAAGGAGTTGCGGTTCAGCCAAGCGAGTGCCGCGCTGTTCGCCGCGGCGACCACTGGAACCGGGACTGGAGCCGCCAATGCGACATTCGATTCGCTGACGCCCTTGGGCGGCCTTGTTCCGCTGTTCAATCTGCTGATGGGATGTGTCGCTCCCGGAGGCGTTGGAACTGGCCTTTATGGCATTCTCCTCCTCGCTATCGTAGCAGTCTTCCTGGCCGGCCTCATGGTGGGCCGCACGCCCGAATACCTTGGCAAGAAAATTGAGGCGCGAGAAATAAAACTCGCGATGCTTTCACCGCTCCTTACGCCGAGCCTCGTGCTGGGCTTCGCCGCCATTTCCGTCGGTTTGAAAAACGCGCTCGACAGCCTCGGCAACGCGGGGCCGCATGGCTTGACTGAGATCCTTTACGCCTATGCGTCGACGGCTGCCGACAACGGTTCGGCATTCGCTGGACTCGCGGTGAACACGCCCTGGTTCAACACCACGACCGGGATTGCCATGCTTTTAGGGCGCATCGGAGGGGTCGTGCCCATCATGGCCATAGCCGGGTCGCTGGCCAGGAAGAAAAAAATCGGGGCGTCGGCCGGCACGTTTCCAACCCATGGGCCACTTTTCGTCATATTGCTTCTCGCCGTTGTGCTGATCGTGACGTTGCTACAGTTACTTCCAATGATCACGCTCGGTCCCTTGCTCGAGAATGTGCTCATGGAGAACGGTCGGACGTTCTGATCGAATCGAAGTCCTCGGGTTCAGCCCGCGAAGCGACAGGGACCATTTCTAAAGCCGGCGGGCCAAGTTGACGGTGACTCTGGGGAATCCAAGATATGGCGCAGTTGGAGAAAAACTTCGATCGCCGGCCTGATCCAGATGCGCTGCTCGCGCTGACGGACCAAGAATCGGGAGCGAAATTGCGCGTGTTTCTGGGCGCCGCGCCCGGCGTGGGCAAAACCTACGCCATGTTGGCGAGGGCGCGCGCCTTGAAGTTGGACGGCGTCGATGTCCTCGTCGGTCTCGTCGAGACGCACGGACGACACGAAACCGAAATCTTGACCGAAGGCCTGGAGATTTTGCCGCGCCGCGCGATCGAATATCGAGGCAGAATCGTCGAGGAATTCGACATCGACGCTGCCTTGGCGCGCAAGCCGAAACTCATCATTGTCGATGAATTGGCTCACACCAATGCGCCCGACAGTCGGCACCCCAAGCGCTGGCAGGATGTCGAAGAACTGCTCAATGCCGGTGTAAACGTTTGGACGGCGGTTAATATTCAGCATCTCGAGAGCTTGGCCGACGTCGTTTCTCGCATCACGGGAATCGCCGTGCGCGAGACGGTCCCGGACCGCGTCTTACAGGAGGCGGCGGAGGTCATACTCGTCGATGTCACGCCGGATGACCTCATTCAGAGATTAAACGAAGGGAGAGTCTACCTTCCCGAAACCGCGAAGCGAGCGACACAGAACTTTTTTACGCCCGGCAACCTTACCGCTCTGCGTGAACTCGCACTGAGACGCACGGCGGACCGCGTTGACGACCAGATGGTCGATTATCTGCGTCAGAACGCCATCGAGGGGCCGTGGGCGGCCGCCGAACGGCTGCTGGTTTGTGTTGGAGCCGATAGTTCAGCTGAGCTGGTTGTGCGCATGGCCGCTCGCCTCGCGACGGGCCTCAACGCATCGTGGATTGCGCTTTATGTCGAGCGCCCTGGGCAGGAGGAGCAGGATCCGGAGCGCGCGAGGAGTATCGATGACGCTCTGCGTCTCGGTGAGCGATTGGGCGGCCAGATAGAGCGCCTTTCGGGTCACGACCTCGCCGGAGAGGTTCTGCGTTTCGCGCGGAGTGAAAACATCACACAGATCGTGGTGGGACGCTCGCGTGCCGGCCTCCTTGCTCGCCTCTTACGAAAATCCCTGACGGCGGAGATCGTTCGGCGTTCGCGGGATATCCCGGTTCTTGTGGTGATGAACGATCATACTGAGGCCGTCGCCGAACCTCCTCGGTGGTCGCGCTTGGCGCGCCTGGAATATTGGACTGGCATAGGCGCCGCGCTGATGTCGGTCGCGATCGCTGTCGGCATCGGGCGTCTGCTGGAGCTGTGGCTGCCTTTGCCCAATCTTTCGATGGTGTTTCTCATCCCAGTGATATTTTGCGCGGTGCGGTTTGGTCTCTCGGCATCCATCGCCGCATCGCTTCTGTCCTTTCTGGCTTTTGACTTCTTCTTCGTCGATCCTCGCTACCAATTCACCATTTCTCAGCCGCATGAATTTCTATCGCTGATCGCCTTTCTCCTTGTCGCCGTCATAACGGCGATGCTGGCGAGTAGAGTCCGCGAACAGTCTCTTGGCATGCGCACACGGGCGCAGGCGGCCCAATCCTTGTTCGAGTTTTCGCGCAAGCTGTCGGCTGCGGTCAATCTCGACGAAGTTCTTTGGGCGGCCGCCGCCCATGCGCAGAAAACCCTCGATATGCGATGCATTGTGTTGCTGAGTCCGACTGATGGAGAATTGAGCATTCATGCGGCATGGCCGCCGGTGGATGAATTGGACGCGGGAGAGGCTGGGGCGGCCCGTTGGACGCTGGAAAAATCCGAGCCGGCGGGCTGGAGAACGGGAACGCTGCCAAATGTGCGGTTTCAGTTTCGACCGCTCGCGACCCCTCGCGGGGTGGTGGGCGTATGTGGGTTCGAACCAAAGATCGCCACGGAGCCGCTCTCGGCGCAGGATGAGCGGATACTAACGTCAATTTTGGAACAAACAGCGATCGCTATCGATCGATCTTTGTTGGTCAACGACTCGGTAAAAGCCGAGGCGTTGCAAGAAAGCGAGAAGCTCCGCACGATACTCCTTGCGTCGCTATCTCACGATTTGCGGACGCCGCTTGCATCGATAACCGGAGCCGTCACCAGTCTTGAAACACTGGGCGACAAAATGCCCGCGTCCGACCGGCAAGATCTTCTGGCCTGTATCAGAGAGGAGGCGGGCCGGCTTAACCGCTTTATCGCCAATCTGCTCGACATGTCGCGCATCGAGTCTGGGGCGATCGCGCCTCGCCGTGATTTGGTCGATGTCGCGGCTGTCGTGCGCGGCGCCGTCGAACGATGCAGGAAAGTGTTCCCCGCGCAAAAAACTTCCGTCAACATTGCGCGGGATTTGCCGCTCATTCGCGGCGACGCCAGTCTTCTCGAGCAGGTGTTGTTCAATCTGCTCGACAACGCCCACAAATACGAGGCGGATTCCGGCGTCGTCATTCACGGCAGGCGTGAGGTCGCGGAGGTCGTCGTTACGGTGACTGACGAAGGTCCTGGGGTAAAGCCAACGGACCTCGAGCGCATCTTCGAGAAATTCTATCGGGGTGGGGGGCCCGATGGCCGAAAGGCGGGAACCGGGCTCGGTCTCTCAATTTGTCGTGGCCTCGTCGAAGCGATGGGAGGAACGATAATCGCGCAAAGTCCGGCGATTCGCAGGCGCGGCACGCGCATTGTCCTACGCTTTCCGATGTCCGAGCAGCCGCGCGAGGGCGTCGCTGAATGAGCGCCACGCGGGTTCTCGTCGTCGCCGACGAGCCAAAAATTCATACGTTTCTGGCGCCCGCTCTGACAGCTTGCGGGTATGAGGTCCAGATTGCCAAGACGAGTCGAGATGCTTTGAAACGCATCGCGACAACACCGTTTAATGTTGTCTTTTTGGATTTCGACCTCCCAAACATGGATGGCGCGGAGGTCTTGCGAAAAATACGAACTTACTCGAAAATTCCGATCATCGTTCTGTCCGCGCGCACTCAGGAGGCGGAGAAAGTCCGGGCGCTTGACGCGGGCGCCGACGATTATCTCGAAAAGCCGTGCGGTATCAATGAACTCATGGCCCGGCTGCGTGTCATGTTACGCCATACGGCGCGTGAAAGGCGCGACCCGGCGCAGATCAGCAGCGGGGGACTCCGCGTCAATTTCGCCAAGCGCTCCGTGACGAAAAATGGGGTCGCAATAAAATTGACGCCAAAGGAATACGACTTCCTGGTGATGCTCGCGAGACACGCGGGACACCCTCTCACCCATCGGCAAATACTCTCTGCCGTGAAGGGGCCTGATCACCGGGACAACACGCAATATTTGCGCGTCTTTATCGGCCAGCTCCGCGCCAAGATCGAGGAGGATCCCTCAACGCCTCGTCTCATTTTGACCGAATTTGGCGTAGGCTATCGATTCGCTGATCTCGACTCATAAGGACCTGCAATTGCTCGTTAAACGCTGGAGTCTGGTTGAGGGGGCAAGTTTGATTGTTTCGCTGCCATCCGTCGACATCGACCACTTTTGACATAATCATGAGCACGTCTCAATTTCGTCGTGATATGGCGGACGCCCTTCTGCGAGAGCGAAGCGGTCCTCGACAAAGCCTGCGCGATGGAAACTGTCTGAGTCAAAGTGCCGAGCCGTTGTCCCTGGGGATGCCGCTGGCAGAGATTGGGCCTCTAATCACGCCAGCGACGCTGGAAATTTCAAGATGTAGGCTTCAGGCAACTTTTCCTCGCAACGATCGATCGCCTCTTGAGAACGACAATGCGGAAACTGTTCGCTTTTTCCATCTAATTCACGGTTGGAGACATCGACAAACGACTGAGTGGGTTTTCGAGAATTTTATGTCGCTAGGCTTTTTCCGTATCGAGCCTTTATGCCCGTCGGCGGTAAATCCTCGCCGCGGTCCACACACCGGATCGCGTCACCACAGGCGTGAAAATGTCCATTTCCTCGAATGTCGGCGAAGCTCGGAACACTCACAACTGGGATACAGATTTGCAATTCATCGTTGGGCAAGATGAAACGGGCCGTTGGATTGTCGTGGAGAGCCATGGCCGCGGAGGAGGAATTTTCGTCAATCGGCAAGCCGCTTTGAACTACGCGGCTTTCGAGTCAGGGCAACGGGCGGACGCCGTGCTGTGTTCGAATGAACCGTTGAGGCTTTGGAGCTAGCTCATTGCAAACGCCTCCATCAATCGCGCCGTCGCGGCCGCTATCCGATTGGTCGTCCCGCTCCGCCGCCCGGGGGTCGCCTTGGTCGGCGGCGGAGATTAGCGAGATGACCTCCTCCAAGAGGACGCTGAGCTTCCCCGGGTCGCTGACGGCGCTGGCGACGCCATTCGAGAATGACGACATCGCCGAAAACTCGTTCGCCGATTTCGTCGCCTGGCAGATCGAGCAGGGAAGCGAAGGCCTGGTCGTTGGCGGCGTCACGGGGGAGGCGCCGACCCTTTCTCCAGGGGAACAGCGGCGCCTGATCGAGATAGCGGTCGAAACAGCGTCGCGCCGCGTTCCGATTGTCGCGGCGACCGGAACGAACTGCACGCGAGAGACCATCGCGCTAACGCAGGCGGCGGAAGCGGCCGGGGCGACGGCGGCTCTTATCGTGACGCCCTATTACAACAAGCCCAATCAGGAGGGGCTTTACCGGCATTTTCGCGAGATCGCCAACGCGGTCGGCATTCCCCTCATCCTCGAAAACGACCCGTCGAGGACTTGCGTGGAAATTCGCCCGGAAACGCTGGCGAAGCTGGCGGCGACGCCAAATATCGTGGGCATTGAAGACGTAACTTGCGATCTCTCTCGCTTCTCGGTTCATTCGCTCTCGTCGGCCCGGAATTTCATCCGGTGGTCCGGGGACGATTCCGCCAGCCTTTTGTTCCGGATGGCCGGCGGGACATGCTCGGTGTCAGTCGTGGCCAATGTCGTTCCGAGGCTGTGGACGGACATGCAGCAAGCATGCGCCGCAGGAGATTGGAACCGCGCGAAGTCAATTCAGACACGGTTGAAGGCGTTAGTGGCGGCGCTTCAACTGGAGACGAATCCAGCTCCAGTCAAATACGCGCTCTCATTGGCGCATTCCTGGTTTAGTCCGACAATGAGACTGCCGCTCGTCGCCGTAAGTCACCAGACGGCGCGCGCTATCGATTCGGCTCTGAACGAACTGAAGCTCGTCGATTAGCGGCCTTTTTTGGTGACGGACACTCCAAGAGGGCTAAAACAAATGCGGTGGATTTCTCTCTCTTGTCTCCCCGAGCGACGCGCTATTCGATTGCCCGAAGGCGGATCTCCATTGCTTTCCGATTTCCCCGCGTAGTCGCCGAAAACGATTGATCCCGTCTTCGGTTTGTGACGACGATGAGCGAGAGAGATTCTGGGATTTCCTCGCGAGACGTCGATCATGCATGAGCGCCTTTCCTTGCTCCTTCGCTCCGCCCTATATGGCCTGCGCGGAGGATTTCTCGTCCGCCCACTTATTATCGCTTTGATCCTCGGAATGGCTGGCGCGATCCTGTCTTTTGCCGAGGAACATGTTCCAGCTCTCAACGCCTGGATTCCCGAAGTCCTGTTTCCAGCGAATCAAGATCCCCAAGTCGCTCAAACGATTCTTGCCGGCATCGCCAGTTCGATCATAACCGTGGTGTCGATTATTTTCGCGATTCTTCTGATGACGCTGACTCTGGCCTCGACGCAATTTTCTCCGCGCATTTTAGTCAGCTTCGTCAGAGATCGTAGCACTCAGTGGACACTGGGCATCTTTCTCGGCACATTTTGCTTTTGCATGGCCGCTCTTCCAGCCGTGCGGTCTTTACCTCATCCCTTCGTACCGGTCGCGACCATCATGACGGCGATGATGCTCGCGGTCTTGTGCGTCGGCTGGCTGATTTTCTTCATCAATCACATATCGCAGTCGATCAGCGTCAATCACATCGTGGATCGAATTGCGCGTGAGACAGAAATCGTGATCGACGATCTCATGCCGCAGCCGCGTAGCGCGTCCGAGCAGGCTGAGAACGCCGCTCCGCTTCGTGAGGCGCGGGAGCGATTCGTCGTCAGTCGGAAATCCGGATACATCCGTTTCGTCGATGTTTCGTATCTTGTCGAGTGCGCGAAAACCTTTGGCGTGCAAATCATCTTGGAAAGAAGAGTCGGTCACTTCGTTCCAGCCGGCGCCCCGATCATGCGGATTTTGGAAGCCGGCCGGGTGACCCCGGAACGCGAGACTCGTCTCCTGTCGGCATTCGATATCGGTCCCGCGCGCACGATGCAGCAGGATTTGGAGTTCGGGATCATACAGATCGTCGACGTTGCATTGCGAGCGATCTCACGGGCTGTCAATGATCCTAGTACCGCGATCAGTTGCATCGATCAGCTTAGCCGCATCTTCATTCGCGTGGCGAGCCGCACTCCGCCGCGAACCTATCTACATGGGCCGCCCCACGTTTTGCGTGTCGTTGTGCCTTGGATAGGCTTCGAGGGCTTGCTGGATACGGCGTTCGAACAGATCCGTCATTATTCGAAAAGCGATATTGCCGTCAGTCTCCGGCTGATAAGAGCATTCGGCGACATAGCGGGCATTGGATTGCCGACACAAGAACTGCAATCCTTGGTGCGCCGGGCGCAACGGGTGGTCGACGGCTGCGAGGAAAAATTACCTGAACTCGACCTACTCAAGCTACGCAAACGGTTGGCGCGACTGGAGATGCGTGTGTCTGCGCGAGGGATGACGGAGAAGTAGGGTCGCCCTTGCGCTTGGCCTCCCGCCAAGCCGCCGAGCGTCCGTCAACCATCGAATCAATATTGGGTGGGCGTAGTTAGGAAACCCATACTTGCACCGATGTTGCCGACAAAAAAGCGCGTCAGTGTCGATCGGCACGGGCCCTCGACGGAGCTATGGCGGAAACTGGGTGACGCGGTGAAAAGGGCGGCGTAACGGGGTTGGTGCTGAAACCACCCGAACCTCCAAGAAGGAGCGTTACGCCATGAACGAGAATAGAGTCGTCTCCCGATAGAGAGGTCGATGGCGTGGTGCGCTGGCGGCGCGTCGATCTTCAGCGCGTCATCAAGGAGCGCTTCGGCGTCGACTATCAGGAGCGCCAGAGAATGCCCAAGCGCGCAGCGCGACTTGGCGGGCTTTGATCAGCGTCTCCAATTACGCCAGAATACCGACGGCGCGCGATGCGCCGAGTGCGATAGTGATCAGCGAAATGAGCGCTTGGAGCATCATCAGCAGCTTTGCGCGAGCGGTTAAAGGAAAAGTATCGGACGGCGAAAACGCAGTCGCATTGGTGAATGCCAAAAAGAGATAATCGATGTAGCCAGGCACATAGACGCGTCGTGTCAGCGCGGGCGGCAATGTTTGTTGCGTAAAAACGAAGTCCGGCGGTTGCTCGGTCTCTGTTAACGGATTCTTGCGATCAAGGTTCCAATACCAGAGCGAAAAAATGATAATATTTGTCGCTCAAATATTGAGAGAGTCGATGAGCAGCGATTTGCCGCTTCCCGCGTGTCCCCCCACGATTGCTTGCACCAATCCCGCGAGCGACAGAAGGTTTGCGATACTCACCAAGCCTGTGAGAAACAGGAAAGCCCTGCGGATCATATTCCGATGGCGCGCCACGATCTCCCAAAAATCGCTCGGATTATCAGCAGCAGCGGCCTTCTTTGTCGCGCCAATGGACCACGCGGTGGCGATCGACAAAGGCAAAAGAAGAGTTAGTTCGAGCGATGGCATTATCCATCTCGGCAATAAAGTTAAATCATTGACGACCAGAAATTGTAGCGCGACGATCACGAGCACGGCGCAACGCACGAGCCAAACATCTAAGGTGCTGGCCACGGGGTTTCGAGCGGCGGAGGCCGCCCGTTCACCCTCTTCCTTGGCCGAGCCGTCGTCGATTTCCATCACTGCTTTCTCCGACCAGATCGCCAATTCTCGACTGGGAGCCAAGCTTCGGCCTCTCCATATCATAACATTGGGGTGGTGTGCTTTTTCGTAAGCCTGCTCACCTTTTCAATCCAATTCAAGGTCGGCGAAATCGACGAACGTCCGTATCGGGTTGCAAAAGTTTTATGTCGTCGGGCTTCTTTCGCATAGATTCTTTATGCCCCTCGTCAGTAAAGCGTTACAATAATGATGGGATGCGCGCCCATCGTTCATCGGAACCCGCGCAACGCCGGGCTGTTCCCGCGTGAGCGCCTTCGAAAGAAACGACTTAGAGACAATGAGATACGTGATGCACAGTCGCTCGGCGAGGCTAGACGTCAAACGCGGCCGGGGTCAGTTATGACGATCATCGTTCTCGCCTTTCTGATTATCTTAAGTGGCGTCTTCGTCATGTCGGAAATGGCGATTGTGTCGGCACGCAAGGCGCGGTTGCAGCAGTGGAGCGAAGAAGGCCGCGCGGGCGCCGGCCGGGCGCTTTCACTCGCCAACAAGCCCGCGAATTTTCTTTCGACCGTTCAGTTCGGCATTACCATTATCTCAGTTCTCAGCGGCGCGATCGGCGAAGCCACGTTGACTGATGCGGTCGCCGAAGGCATGTCCGGGAGCGAATGGTTGGGGCCCTACGCCGGGCGGCTGGCGTTTTGGGTGCCGGTGACTGGTATAGGTCTGTTCTCGTTGATCTTTGGCGAGCTGGCGCCCAAGCGCCTGGCGCTCCTGAATCCGGAAGGCATCGCCTGCGTCATGGCGCGGCCAATGGAGCTTATGTCGGCTATCGCTTTCCCTCTGGTGTGGCTGATGGGCATCGCGACCGATTTGGTGCTTTGGCTGCTCAGAGCGCAGGCGCCGTCGAATCCCCCGGTGACCGAGGAAGAGATCCAGGTCCTCATGGCGCAGGGCGCCAAAGCGGGCGTATTCGAGGAGCACGAGCAAGCGCTGGTGTCCCGCGTTTTTCAACTGGACGACCAATCGATCAAGAGCGTGATGACGCCTCGTAGCGATATCGTCTACTTCGATCTGAACGATTCCTTTGAAACCAATCGTCAGAAACTGTTGCTCAGCGATCACTCGCGGTTTCTTGTTTGCAAGGGAGGGCTCGGCGAGGTGACGGGGGTAATTCGAGCGAAGTCCGTGTTGGATGCGTCACTTGAGGGCAAGCCCATTGACTTGGCCAGTGGCGCCTGCAAGCCGCTGTATGTCCCGGAAACACTCACAGTGATCGAATTGCTGGAGGCATTCAGGCAGCACCGTCAGCATTTTGCGCTGGTGATCGATGAATATGGTGAGTTTCAGGGATTGGTGACGATCAATGACGCCATGGGGGTCTTGGTCGGAGATGTTGCGACCGTTGAAGATCAGTTGCAGCCAGAAATCCTGCAAAGGGAAGACGGATCATGGCTGGTCGACGGCAACATTCCGATTGAGCGTTTCAGGGAGGCGATAAAGCGGGATTTCAAGCTGCCTGGTGAGGGAATGCAAGCCTACCGGACGCTCGGTGGTTTTGTGATGATGCAGCTTGGGCGCGTTCCCCAGGTCGAAGATAAGTTCATTACCGAGGACCTTCGGTTCGAGGTCGTCGACATGGATCAAAATCGCGTCGACAAACTTATCGTTAGGAGGATGGGCGGGGGAGCTGACACAAAGACGGCGTGAGGCTTCAACAAAAGAGATATTTTAGAGAGCGGCGAGGCGCCCTATTTTCTCGTAAACCCATGATCGTTACCGTCAGTCGATTAGCCCGGACTGAAACGGAACGCCGGCAACTTTTATTAAGGCAACGACGGGACGTCAAAGCTCCTTCTCATCCGCACGTTCATAAGCGGACTAGATGCCCCCTTGGAACCAAGTGCTACGACCTAAGCGTTGTGCCTTCAGAAAGGCCAGTGTCACGCTGCCGTTAATTGAAAGAATACGCTGACTTGAGCGTCGCGCTGCACGCTATTCGTGAGAACGCGGAGTAGAACCCTCAGAAAATACGCGTGGATGCCGATTCGTGACTCTCACATAAGCTGGTTCATCCTCAATCTCTGTTGCGGCCTTGATTGAGCAAGGATCAGGCCATAACTTGACATTGTGAAAAGCAATTCAAGATGGGCCCCTGGGCTCGGCGTACGAATTCTGGGCGCGGAACAGATTCATGGCCAATGGATATCTTATGCCATGCGGCCGTACATCCACGCTGCGGTTCACACCCCGGATCGCGTCACCACAGGCGTGGAAATGTCCATTCCCTCGAATATCGGCGAAGCGCGGGAAACGCGCAGCCGGGATACGGGTTTGCAATTCGTCGTCGGGCAGGATGAAACGTGCCACTGGGTCGCGGTGGAGAGCAGCGGTCGCGGAGGAGGAATCTTCGTCAACCGACAGGCCGCATTGAACTACGCGGCCTTCGAGGCGGGCCAGCGCTCGGACGCCGTGCGGTGTTCGAATGAACCGCTGGCGTTATGGAAGCGGTTCGACGCGAACGCCTCCAACGGATACGGACCACAAAGATGATCGAACTCATTCGCCAAATCATCGACGCAAAAGGCCATTTGCCGGTGGCCGCGCGAACTAGGCGTCAGCGACGAATTGCAGTCGCGTCTGTGAAGTCCTATATCGTTCGCAGGCAGGCGGCGCGAAGGCGTTTTGGGGTATGGGTGGTATAACCGCGCCTGATTCCGACTTGTCTTTTGGCCGCAACTACAAAGAGATAAAATGCCCTGGAGCGATCAAGGCGGACCGCGCAATCTGAATAACGATCCTTGGGGACAAAAGGGCGGGCCATGGGGCTCCGGCCCGAGCAGGGGCGCGCCGCCGCCCGACCTCGAAGAGTTGCTCCGGCGCAGCCAGGAAGGGCTGAGGCAGATTCTGCCGTCCGGCTTCGGCGGGCGTGGCGCGGCGATCCTTGCCCTGCTGACCGTGCTGGCTTGGCTGCTGTCGGGATTTTACACGGTTGGCCCCAATGAGATCGGCCTAAACCTGATTTTCGGCAAATATCAGGGCAAGACGCAGGCGGGTCTCAATTATAATCTGCCGAGTCCAATCGGCTCGGTGATTAAACTCGCCGTCACCGACCGTAATGCCATTGAGATTGGTTTTCGCGACGAGGCCGCCTCGGGCCGTAGGCGGAACGCGCCGCAGGCGCCGGACGCGCCGGAGGAAAGCCTCATGCTGACCGGCGATGAGAATATCGCCGATGTGAAATTCCGCGTGATCTGGCAAATAGATCCCGTTCATCCCGAGGATTTCGCGTTCAACATCTTCGAGCCGGCGATCACCGTTAAAGCCGTCGCGGAAAGTGCGATGCGCGAAATCGTTGGACAGGCGCAGATCCAGAAAATTCTCACCGCCGACCGCAAATTGATCGAGCCGGCGTCGCAACTGCTGATGCAGAAAATTCTCGACAGCTATCACAGCGGCGTGCAGGTTGTTCAAGTGTTGCTGCTATCGGTCGATCCGCCAGCCCAAGTCATCACCGCCTTCCGCGACGTAACGGCGGCGCAGCAGGATTTGCAGCGCCTCGGCAACGAGGCCGACGCCTACGCTAATCGCGTCGTGCCGGAAGCGCGCGGCGCGGCGGCGCGCATTCTGCAGGAGGCCGAGGCCTATCGCGAGCAGACCGTGGCGGAGGCGCAAGGGCAAGCCTCGCGCTTCACCCAGATTTACGAACAGTATAAGCGCGCGCCGGCGCTGACCCGCGAGCGCCTTTATCTCGAAACGATGGAGCGTGTTCTGGGCGGAGCCGACAAGGTGATCCTCGACGAGCAGCGGGGCGGCGTTTCTCCCTTCGTGCCTCTCCCCGCTTTTGCGCCCTTCCAGGGCGGAGCCCGCAAATGAAAACCTTTTCCTTCTTCGTCGCGGTCTTGCTTCTTGTCGCCGTAATTATCGGCGGCGGCGCCCTGTTCACTGTTTCGCAGACCGAGCAGGCCATTGTTTTGCGTCTCGGCGAACCTGTCGCGGGACGCGGCCTCATCACCGAGCCCGGCTTGCATTTCAAGATTCCCTTCATCGAGAATGTGGTGTTCCTCGACAACCGCATTCTCTCGGCGGAGAGTCCGAACCTCGAAGTGCTCGCCTCCGACAATCAGCGGCTCGAGGTCGACAGTTTCGTCCGCTATAAGATCGTCGATCCGCTGCGATTCTACCAAACCGTGGGCGGCATCCTCGGCGCCAACAACCAACTGGCGTCGGTACTCAATTCCGCGGTGCGGCGCGTGCTGAGCGAGGCCAATCAGCAACAGATCGTGCGCGACGAGCGCGCGGCCTTGATCGTCAAGATCAGGCAGCAGGCCAATCTCGAGGCGCATAAATTCGGCGTCGAGATTGTCGACGCCCGAATCAGGCGGGTCGACCTACCGCAACAAATCTCCGAAAAAGTGTTCGGCCGCATGCAGACCGAACGCGCCCGCGAGGCGGCGGAATATCGCGCGCAAGGATCGGAGCAGGCGCAAAAGATCACCGCCAAGGCGGATCGCGACGTGATCGTGCTGAAAGCCGAGGCGCAGCGCCAAGCCGACCAGATCAAGGGCGAGGGAGACGCCGAGCGGAACCGGATTTTCGCCGAAGCGTTCGGCAAGGATCCAGATTTCTTCGCTTTTTACCGCTCGATGCAGGCTTATGAAGTAGCATTCAAATCAGGCGACACGCGCTTTTTGATTGGTCCGCGCTCCGACTTTTTTCGTTTTTTTGGCGCGCCGGGGGGGCAAAAAACCCCTTTGGGCGTGAGCGCGACGGTGCCGGACGACCAAGAAAAGAGACATTAGCGCGCCCGGCGTCACAAAACCATTGATCCGGATGCGGCTGGTGAGGTACCGCTGCGTGCGGGGTAAATCTTGGGGCTCTAACGGGTTCAGCCTCAATCTCTGTTGCGGAGTTGCCTACACAGGCAACATACGCGCGCGCAGAAGTTCTGGCCCAGCTCGACCATGCATAGCCCATTTGAGGGTTTTAAGGCGGTTGATCTGTCCTTCCGTTCGGCCGTTGTCGGGAGCCATCTTGGCTTGAGAATATCGAACTTCCTGCCAAAAAAGCCATCAAACGAGAGCGCTCATGACTGGCGCGCCTTACTGCTCGATCTGAAGCGGCGTGGCTTATCTGTCGCGCCGGAACTCGCCGTCGCCGATGGCGCTCTTGGGTTCTGGAAGGCGCTCGGCGAGGTGTGGCCGAAAACGCGCGAGCAGCGCTGCTGGGTGCACAAGACGGCAAACGTGCTGAATAAGCTGCCAAAGAGTCAGCACCCCAAGGCCAAGCGGGCCTTGCAGGCGATCTGGATGGCGGAGACCAAAGCCGAGACCGCGATTGGCGCCTTCATCGAGACCTACGCCGTCAAATACGAGAAAGCCGCCGAATGCCTCAAGAAAGATCGCGAGGCGCTGCCGGCCTTCTACGATTTTCCCGCCGAGCACTGGAAGCACTTGAGAACGACAAACCCAATCGAAAGCACCTTCGCGACAGTCCGGCACAGGACCACCCGATCCAAGGGATGCCTCTCGAACAAGACCGCCCTCGCCATGGTCTTCAAGCTGGTCGAGGGCGCCCAAAAGAGTTGGCGCCGTCTTGAAGGCCACAACAAGTTGCCAAAAATCATCGACGGTGTAAAATTCGTCGACGGGATTGAGTTCACCGCCAAGATCGACGGCCCTCGGACCCAAACCGTCGCCGCCTGATCCTTCAGGCCGTCACCAAAAATCGGCGATAGCTCTTTCCCGAACTCCTCTGATGGATGGCGCCATCTTCTGGATTGGCTGATCAGCCAAAAGGTCCGACGGGTTCACGCCTGTCTGGAATCCACCGGGCGCTATAGTCTCGGCGTCGCATGCGCGCTCTACGCGATCGGTCATGTCGTCAGCATCGTCAATCCCGCGCAGATTCGAGACTTCGCACGCACCAAGTTAGGTCGCAACAAAACCGACGCGGTCGATGCGTCGCGCATTCGCGAATATTGCGAATTGTTCAAACCTCAGCCTTGGGCGCCGCCTTCTGAGGCCCACCGTCGGTTGGGTGAATTGCAGACGATCCGCGCTGGCGTCGTCGCGGGTCTGACAGAATGGAATAACCGCAAGAACAGCGGGATGGTCGATGCTCCGGCTCTATCCTTGGCCGACGCGACGATCTCGCATTTCACCTGTCAACTCGGGGCGGTCGACGAAGCAATCGCAAAGACCATCGACAATGATTCCGAATTGCGATGCAATCGCGATCTTCTGCTTAGCATCAGTGACGTTGGTGAAGCCTTGGCTGGCGTCGTGCTGACCGAATAGCCTGGTCCCGATGTGTTACGCTCGAGCGCCGAGGTGGTCGCCTATGCAGGCTTGAACCCGCGGCGGCATCAGTCGGGGACATCCATCGACCGGGGGACACGCATCTCTAAGATCGGCAACGCCGTTCTTCGCGCAGCGCTTTACATGCCGGCCATGTCGGCCATGCGATATAATCCAGCGATCGTCGCGCTGGTGACTCGATCGAAGTCCCGGGGTCGTCTCAAACCCATGCAGATTGTTATGGCTACGATGCGTAAACTGTTGGTGTTGTGCTTTGGTGTTCTGAAAACGGGCAAACGCTTCGAACCAGCGTTAGCGATGGGTTGTTGAGCCACATCAAGGCGTCGATCGCATGGCTGAACTCGGTTGGATGCGGGGGCGGGGGTCAAGCCCCGCAGCCCGAAAGGGGCGCGCGCCAGCGCGCGGGCTTGACGCTCGTCTCCGGCTCCAACACCTTTCCATGCCAGTGGGAGACGCTGGCCGACAAGACGTTAGGTCGATCGAAAAATCCCCTTGACCGCGATCACGGGATCTACCGTGATCCAGGATCCAAAGATGACGGCTATTCTGTCCTATATCGCCTCTGAACGGCGCGGCGTGAAATTGGCGCCCGGAACGCATTCATCCGGGGAAAAACAACTCTTGTTCATGTTGAGCTGACGGGAAACCCGCATGCTTCGTTCTGTGGGAATCGGAGGCGGCCACCCGCCTCCGACGACCCCGTGGGCGCCCAGAAATGGGCGTCGCTGCCGCGAACGCTATATTATGCTCTCGGAGGACTCGGGCTATCGAAGTGCGGCGATGCGGTCTTTCGCCAAGTCGCTAACGAAACGAGCCCGGTCACTGCCGATTGTCAGTTCGCGCCGCTCGTCGCTATATCGATTCGCGTCAACGGAGAACAATGGTTAACGGGCTTACAACGGGGTAAAGTTACCGAGAACCAAGGCTTTGGGTGGAAGAAATGACGCGCGGGACGATTCCTCTTGCCAGATCGCCAAATTCGGCTGGAATGGGTCGCTGTCGCATGCCCCAACCCGTCGAACATTGCTGGCAACGCGACCTTGTCGCTCGTCCCTTAAGAAGGGAACGCCGGATGGAGGTGCGATATGGCATGGAGACGCATTGCGACGGTGGTGATCATTATCGCGGCGTGCCTGATTGCGCTTGGACCCGCGGCGAACTTCCTGGTTGATTGGCTGTGGTTTTCGGCCGTCGGCTATGTTGATGTCTTCTGGACGATTCTCGGGGCGAAGGTCGCCCTCTTTTTATTGGTGTTCGCGGCGTCCGCCGTCCTCCTGTGGCTGAACGGATCCCTGGCGTGTCGGTTCGCCGAGCGACAGGGGCGTCCTCCCCTGCTCGTCTGGGGATCGACGAGCGCTCAGAGATTAGCCGCACTGTCAGCACACTTGCCCCCGCCCCTCCTTTGGCGCTTCGTCGCGGGAGGCGTCCTCATCCTCGCGGCCCTAATCGCATTGGGCGAAGCTGGCAACTGGGACGTGGCCCTCCGCTTCATCCGCCAGGCGCCTTACGGACAAAGCGATCCCCTCTATGGGAAAGACATCGGTTTCTATCTCTTCTCGCTTCCCGCTTACGTCGCGCTGAAGAACTGGATGCTGCTAACGCTCGTAGTGAGCGCCCTTTTCGCCGGCACAGTACATTGGGCGCACGGCAACCTCACACTCGACAAGCATCGATCCGCGTCCCCCTGGATCATCGCCCATGGCTCCGCCCTGTTGGGTCTCTTCTTCGCGGTGAAGGCTTGGTCCTATTGGATAGACCGGTATCTCCTCCTTTACGACGACAATGCCGTGGTCGTGGGGGCGGCGTACACCGACGTCCATGTCGAGCTGCCAATGCTCTCAGCGCTCGTCTGGCTTTCCTCAGTGGCCGCCTTCGCCTCATGGGCCAATATGTGGGTGCGATCTTATAGGCTTCCCGCGGTCGGCGCGGTTCTGGTTTTCGGCGGCTCGTTCGTGCTGGCGCTTGCATTTCCGGCGCTATTCCAACGCTTTTATGTGAAGCCGAACGAATTGCGGTTGGAGACTCCTTACATCCAGCGCAACATCGCCCTTACCCGCGAGGCCTATAACCTCGGTCGAGTCACGGTCAAACCCTTCCCAGCGGAACAGGGACTGACGTTGCAATCGCTCCAAGACAACCGCCCCACGATCGACAATATTCGGCTATGGGACCACCAGCCGCTGCTGGACACCTACGCGCAATTGCAGGAGATCCGGACCTATTACAAATTCAAAGACGTTGACATTGATCGATACGAAATCGGCGGCTCATATCAGCAAGTGATGTTGTCGGCCCGCGAACTGGAGCCTGCGCGGCTTCCATCCAACGCGCAGACCTGGGTCAACCTGCATCTGCTTTTCACCCATGGCGACGGGGTGGTTATGTCCCCGGTAACCCGTAAATCGGCTGAAGGCTTGCCGATTTTCTATCTCCAGGACATCCCCCCGGTCGCCTCCGGCGGCCCCGTCGTCCAAGAGCCGCGCATTTATTTCGGGCAGGGCGCTGATTCCTACGTAATGATAAACGGGAGCACCCCGGAGTTCGATTATCCTAAGGGAAAAGATAACGTTTACGGAACCTACCAAGGCGCGGACGGGGTCGCCGTTGGCGGAATGGTGCGAAGAACCCTCTTCGCTTGGTATTTCGACGACCTGAACATCTTGCTCACCAACTACATCACGAGTGAGAGTCGAATTCTGTTCCGTCGCAACATCCAGAAACGCGTTCGGACAATTGCTCCCTTCCTCCACTTGGACCACGACCCCTACGTGGTCGTCAGCGACGGGCGGCTCTTCTGGATGCAAGACGCTTACACTACGAGCGAGTGGTTCCCCTATGCCGAGCCCCTTCCTGGTGGAGGAACGAATTACATTCGAAATTCGGTGAAGGTCGTCATCGACGCCTACAACGGGTCGGTGGACTTCTATGTAGCGGATCCAGCCGATCCAGTGATCGCAACCTACCGGCGCATTTTCCCTGGGCTGTTCAAGTCGTTCGAGGCCATGCCAGCGGATCTGCAAAAGCACGTCCGCTATCCGGAGGACCTCTTCCTCATCCAGGCCCAGCTTTACCGCGCCTATCACATGGACGCGCCTGAAGTCTTCTACAACCGGGAGGATCTCTGGCAATTCCCCCGTCAGCCCACCGGGTTCTATGGTGCCGGCGATGGCGCCGGTGACGGCGCTAAGATGGCCCCTTACTACATCATCATGCGCTTACCCGCGGAAGCGCGCGCCGAGTTCTTCCTCATGCTTCCGATGGTTCCAAGCCAGCGGGAGAACATGATCGCGTGGCTAGCAGTCCGCTGCGACGCGCCGGACTATGGGAAGCTGATCGTCTATGAATTCCCCAAGGACAAGCTCGTCTACGGACCGTTTCAGATCGAGGCGCGCATCAACCAGAACACGGAAATCTCCCAACAGATCTCTCTCTGGAATCAGATGGGCTCTAGGGTCATTCGCGGGCATCTCCTGGTGGTTCCGATCGAGAACTCGATTCTGTATGTCACGCCCCTCTATCTCCGCGCGGAGACCGGCCAACTTCCCGAGCTAAAGCGGGTGATTGCCGCATATGGCGACCGTGTGGTCATGGAGGAGACGCTCGCCCAAGCGCTAGCGGCCCTCTTCAAAGAATCCGCGCCGGCCTTGCCCCTTCAGGGCCCGCCAGCCGCAGCTTACCCCGCGAGCCCTGCGGACCTTCGAGCACGGGAGGCTCTTGGCCACTATGACCGCGCTATTACGCGGCTGAAGGCCGGCGATTGGGGCGGCTTTGGCGCGGAACTTGACGCTGTGCGACCGCTCCTCGAAGAGCTGGGCCAACGTCCAAGTATGAGTGAACCACGCCCTGTGAATCCTTACCGGCATGGGGTCAAGTAGCTAGCATTACAGTTGCGGGTTTATCTGATTTCTGACTCTCTGGGTCACCATGATTCGTCATGGGGGTTAGGGGATGTCGGGAGCATCGATCGAGACGACGTTGGAGCTGTGGGCGTCGTCGCTGCGTGACGTGAAGCGTCGGATGCGGCCGCTGTTCACGCAAGCGCGGGTGGCGCTGTCGGCGGAGAATTTTCTCGAGGGTTTGCTCGGCGAGGAGCGGCGCAAGACCGGCTGGATGCGGGCGGAAGCGGCTGGCGATCCGGGCCTTGGCGGCAACAGGCCATTCTGGGTCGCGGCCAGTGGGACGCTGATGCGCTGCGCGACATCGTGCGCGATTACGCGCTCGAAACCTTGGCCGACGACGACGCGGTTCTCGTTGTCGACGAGACGGGGTTCTTGAAGCAGGGCAAGGCGTCCTGCGGCGTCACGCGGCAATATACGGGTTCGGCGGGCAAGATCACCAACTGTCAGATCGGCGTCTTCGCCTGCTATGTCGCGCCGCGCGGTCACGCCTTCATCGACCGCGAATTATATCTGCCCAAAAGCTGGACGGACGATCCGGCGCGCATGGCCAAGGCGCATGTGCCGCGAGAGATCATCGACGGCGCCTCGGGCGGCTTTGCGACCAAGCCGGCGCTGGCGCGCCATGATCGAGCGCGCCATCGCGGCCGGAGTTCCGTTCTCCTTCGTCGCCGCCGACACGGTCTATGGCGTCGGCGACATTGAGATGGCGTTGCGCCGCGCCGGCAAGGGCTATGTGCTCGGCGTCAAAAGCAATCAGCCGTTCCATTCCTGGGACAAGCTGCGGCAGGT
>Ga0335081_10001657_pt1 | contig 35512 bp, 37 predicted proteins | sample Lox_Sample_35_FD_206713 | JGI IMG/M metagenome (GOLD analysis project Ga0335081, IMG submission 206713) | Soil microbial communities from Loxahatchee National Wildlife Refuge, Florida, United States - Lox_Sample_3.5 | ecosystem: Environmental > Terrestrial > Soil > Wetlands | place: USA...
ATGCTGTCTGGCAACACTGGCAGGCCACGGGAGACGACCACTTCTTCCAGAGATTCGGCGCCGAGATCATGCTGGAGACGGCGCGCTTTTGGGCCAGCCGCGGAGCCTTGGAGCCGGACGGCTTTTACCACATCCGGCACGTCATCGGTCCCGATGAATATCACGAAGACGTGGACGACAACGCGTTTACCAATCTGATGGCAGCGTGGAACCTGCGGCGCGGCCTGGAAACTGCCGGATTGCTGCAGGAGCGCTGGCCGGAGCGTTGGCGGGAACTCGCGGCGCGACTGCAATTCAGCGACGACGAAGTAAGCAGCTGGCAGTCAGTTGCGGCTGCCATGTTCATTCCTTTCGATCCGGAAACGCTCCTGTATGAACAGTTCTCCGGTTATTACCGCAAGCAGCACGTGGACCTGAAAAGCTATGAACCTCGTTCGGCGGCGATGGACACCATCCTCGGCCACGACGCCATTCAGAAGACGGACGTGGTGAAACAGGCTGATGTAGTACTGGCCACGTTTCTCCTCTGGGATGAGATTGGGCCGGAGGTGCGTGCGGCAAATTTCCGTTATTACGAGCCCCAAACCGGGCACGGCAGTTCGCTCAGCCCATCGATCCATGCCCTGCTGGCGGCTCGGATCGGGGATCGCCATCTGGCCGAGGCGTACCTGAAGCAGGCCGCGGAAATCGATTTGGGCAACAACATGGGAAATGCAGCAGGCGGCGTACATGCCGCCGCACTTGGCGGCCTGTGGCAGGCCCTTGTGTTTGGCTTCGCCGGCTTCCGGCCGCGATCGGAAGGCGTGAGCTTTGCGCCGGCGTTGCTGCCGCATTGGCGGCGACTCTCGTTTCCGCTCCAGTGGCGCGGGCGAAGGCTGCAGATATCGATGGAACCTGCCGCAATCCGCGTGCGCGTCTCCGGCGAGCAGCCACTCCGGTTGTCGCTGGAGAGCAGCTCCGACGTCATGGCGAGCGACGGCCACGAGTACGTTGCCGAACGAACGGAATCGGGCTGGAGGGCATGGCAGGCCGTGCGCCCATGAGCTGAGCAAAGGAGCAATATGCAGGCAGCGTTACCGGACTGGAACCACGCAATACGCGGTGCAAAACCGCAGTGCGCCACCGCGATCAGGAACATCGTGCTTCCGCTGACAGGCCAGGAGACCTTGCCGGCCATTCCCGTCGCGCGCAAGCTGTGCGAACTCTATCGCGCCACACTTCACGTCATTTACGTGGGCGAGGGCCTATCCGATCTGCGGGAGCAGCCGGCCCGCTTCGGGCTCACTGCCGAAGATGTTCGCGGAGCCGTTTTCGACCAGGCTTCGGGAGAACCGCCAGCGGCCGTGACGCGCCTCGCGCGGGAACTGCCGGAAATGCTGATAGTCATGTCCACCGCCGCTGGGCAGCAGAACGAGAACAACCGTTTTGGTTCGATCACGGAGTCGGTATTCGACGCACACCCACCGCGCGCTGTGTTGGTCCCCCCTGAGCGGGGTAACGTCACATGGACATTGCAGCGGATTCTGCTGGCGCATGATGGCACTCCCATCTCGGATCCGGCCACCGGACCCGCGGCCGACCTGGCGCAACGCGCGCGGGCGGAGCTGACCGCCCTCCACGTCGCTGCGCGAGGTGAGGAGCGCCCGGCAGCGCGCGGCAGTATTGCCGCTCCTCTTTACGTGGACCAGCCACACCATGAATGGCCGGCATGGGCCGAGGAATTCATGAAGCGCGTTCTGGCTGGCGGCGCGCCTCCCTCTTCCGTGCACTTCCGGCTTGCGGTGACCGGCGGCCAGGCGGGTTCGGAGGTGGCAGCCGCCGCGCGTGAGCGGAACGCGGATCTGGTCGTGATGGCGTGGCACGGCCACTGGGACCATAAGGACTGCGCCACACGGGCTGTGGTGCGCGGCGCGGGTTGTCCGGTGATGCTGGTGTACTCGGCCGGCTGATGGGGAAGGTCCGTATGGAAAATGGTCCGCAGGCAATCATCTTTGATCTGGACGGTGTCATCACGTTCACGGCGCGGGTGCATGCGGCTGCGTGGAAACAGTTGTTTGACGAGTTCCTGAAGGCCAGAGCCTTACGCCGGGGTGAGCCATTTCATGAATTCACGGCAAGCGATTATCTGAGCTATGTAGACGGTAAGCCGCGCTACGAAGGTGTTGCCAGCTTTCTCGCCTCGCGGGAAATTTCGATCCCCTGGGGCAGCCCTTCCGATCCCCCTGTTGCCGAGACCGTGTGTGGACTCGGAAATCGCAAGGATGACCTGTTCACCGCGAAAATCCGGGAAGTAGGTGTTGATGTTGATCATGATGCGGTGAGGTTTGTCTGCGAACTGCGGGATCGCGGAATTCGCGTGGGTCTGGCTTCTTCCAGCAGGAATGCTGTCCCCATTCTGGAGCAGGCCGGAATCCGCAACCTGTTTAACGAGATTGTGGACGGAGTCGTCAGCGATCACCTTCATCTTCGTGGCAAGCCGGAGCCCGATATCTTTTTGCAGTGTCTCTCCCAGCTCACATCCTCGGCCGATCCTCGCAGGTCGGGAATCGTGGAAGACGCAATCGCCGGCGTAATGGCCGGACAACGCGGTGGATTCGCCCTGGTGCTGGGAGTGGACCGCAACAAAAGCGGTGCCCTGGCCAGCCATGGAGCGAACTGGGTCATCAGCGACTTCAGGAACATCAGTGCCGATCAGGTTATGAAGTTTCTTGCCGATGCCGCACGTGCCGCCTGAACCAGGTGCGGCGTCAATCAGTGGGGAAGCGGGCGAGATTCCCCAAAAGCGCCCCTGAATGGAGTGATTGTCCTGTCTCCGGTGTGAGGCAGACCGCATGCTACCCAGATGCGAACGAAACGCTTGCAAGCTATTGCCAGGCAAGGGAAACGGGCGTACACTGGCGCCGCTTTTCAGGTCAGAAAGGAGATTCCGGATATAGTTTCACAGCGCAAGGAGGCGCGCTATGTCTCTTCGCATTGGGGATGTGGCTCCGGATTTTGAGGCTGAAACCACACATGGCCCGATCCGGTTCCACGACTGGATCGGTGATTCCTGGGCAATCCTGTTTTCTCATCCCAAGGACTTCACCCCCGTTTGCACCACCGAACTGGGTTACATGGCAAAGATGAAGCCCGATTTTGACAAGCGGAATGTCAGGATCATCGGCCTCAGCGTCGATCCGGTTAACGACCACGCCCGCTGGGCCGACGACATCAAAGAAACTCAGGGCCACGCGCCCAATTATCCGATGATCGGCGATACCGATCTGGAGATCGCAAAACTCTATGGAATGCTGCCCGCCAGTGCGACTGGAACCAGCGCGGGCAGAACGCCCAACGACAATATGACGGTTCGCAACGTGTTTGTCATCGGCCCCGACAAGAAGATCAAACTCATCATCGTCTACCCGATGTCGACTGGGCGTAACTTCGACGAGGTGTTGCGCGTAATCGATTCGCTGCAGTTGACGGCCAGGCACAAGGTATCCACGCCGATGAACTGGCAGCCGGGCGACGACGTCATCATCTCCGGCGCCGTCTCCGACGATGAAGCCAGGAAGGTGTATCCCAACGGCTGGAAAGCCCCCCGGCCGTACATGCGAATCGTGCCGCAACCGAAAGCATAGGTGCAACAGAAAACGCCGTCTCGCAGGGGATGGCGTCTTCTGTCTCAGCCCACTCATCCGATAACGCCCGATTACAACAGCTATAGTCCTGCTGCAGGCTCGCCACATTCGGGTGTAAAGTACCACCATTCAAAATCGGATTGTAGGCGTCGCAATGGGGGATCAACGTGACTACGCTGGCGAAGGATACGACACCGGATTTGCAGAGCAGATTACGTGAAGCGGCGATCGGCCTGGCGTTGCTTTGTGCGCTCACCATGGTGGCAGTGGGCCCGGCTCAGGCGCAGACGCTTACGGTACTGCACAACTTCACCGGCGGGGGAGACGGGAATTCTCCGATTGCCGGGCTCACCATGGATGGCGCGGGAAATTTCTACGGCACAACCGCGGACGGCGGCCAGGCAGTTCTCTATCATTGCCTCTATGGATGCGGTACGGTTTTCAGGCTGACTCGCGCGCCCACCGGCTGGACCATTACGCCGGTCTACGAGTTTACTGGAGGCGACGATGGCACAACCCCTGAAGCCAGGGTCCTCTTCGGCCCGGATGGTCTCCTGTACGGCACCACCACCGGCGACCCTGCCTTTGGCGGGACCGGCAAAGCCACGGTGTTCAGCCTGAGACTTCCAGCCACGCCGTGCAAGAGCGCGGTGTGCCCCGGACAGGAAACCGTGCTGTACCGTTTCATCGGGCCGATGGATGGAAGCGGTCCTGGATTGGGCGACCTGGCGTTCGACCAGGCCGGAAATATCTACGGCACCACGTCGGACGGCGGCAGTTATGGACATGGCTCGGTGTACCAGTTGACGCCCTCCAATGGAAGCTGGACAGAGTCCATTCTTTACAGCTTCACCGGTGGAGAAGATGGCAGTGAGCCGAAGAGCGGCGTGATCCTGGATCGTGCCGGCAATCTCTACGGTACGACCCTGTACGGCGGGGCCGGCGCACGGGGAACAGTCTTTCAGTTGACGCACTCCGACTCGGGGTGGACGGAGCATGTGCTGCACAGCTTTGCAAGCAGCGGATCAGGCCCTTACGGCGGCCTCATCTTCGATCAGGCGGGCAATCTTTATGGCACAACCCAGACAGAAGATATGGGTCAGGGCAACGGCACAGTGTTCATGCTCAGCCCGTCCGGAGACGAGTGGACGCTGACAACCCTGTACAGCTTTCCCTCCGGCTTCACCTATCCTTATGCCCGCCTGACGATGGATGCAGCCGGAAATCTCTATGGCACGACGAGCTACTTCTTTGAACTTGCAGACTACTTCAGCGGCGACACCGGCGAGGGCTCGGTGTTCAAGCTGGCCTTCTCCAACGGTACGTGGACCTATGTTGACCTTCACGACTTTACCGGGCGAAACGGCGATGGTGGAGGTCCGTTTGGCAGCGTTGTCGCCGGCACGAATGGCAACCTATACGGCACAACGACGACTGGTGGCAGAGTGCTTTATTGCGCCGGCGGCTGCGGCATAGTGTGGGAGATCACGCCGTAACGGGGCACTCCCCGTCCACATAAGGGAGCGGCCCCAGGGCAGCAGATTATGAGACGATGAATTCCGGCTGGAGGCCAACATCACGATGCGACTTGGCGACGACATTGACGACTATTGCTCGCGCTGCAAACGCGGCACCGATCACGCGGTGGTCAGCATAGAGGGAGAGGAGGTGCGGATGGTGCGCTGCCGCACCTGCGCTTTCGAACACAAGTATCGCCACAACCGGTCTGGCAAAAAGGAACTGACGGCGGAAGAGGCGTTCCAGAAAGTCCTGGCAAGCGTCAGCGGGCAGATGGGTGAGGGAAAAACAGAAGCTCCCGGGAAGAAAGCCGGAAAGCGCAGCTAGTCTCGCGCACGATCCCGACGCTTCTGTCGCGTCACCTGGTCATTGATCGAGAATGCCGCTCCTTCGGCATCGCCGCGATAGATGGCAATCGGGCGGGATGTGGCCGTTCGCGCGTGGCGGCAGCGGACAGGCGTCGGACGTGCTTTCAGCTATGGCTCGTCAGTATGTAAACGCCTGAAGCTCGGTCACGCCCTGGTCAGGACCGTCCACGTACCCGGAGCGAAGGCTGGGGTGCAGCGCAATGTGCGTCGCAACCACATTGAAGGTATTCGAGAAGCTGAATCCATTGATGGTTTCCTGCAGGTTGCCGTGTATGTCGTAAACGTAGATGGTGCTGCCGCTGGGCGCCGAGCTTGAATTGGGCTGGGCGATCAGGAACAGCTTGTGAATGGGATCGAACTCGACGTCGGCGCCGCTGTAAAACTGCTGTTCACCTGATCCCGGCAGCACCACGCTGAAGCCGGTCTGCGTGCTGAGATCGTAAAACTCTACGTTCGCGTCATCTTCCGTCGTACTACAGGCAATGCCGTCGGCGGCATCGATGGCCAGGCCGTTGATAAAGCCGAATCCGATCCCGACAAACTCCGTGTACGTCCCCTGGGTAAGGTCAACTACGGCGAAGACGGGCCGGCAGCCAAAGCATCCCGGGCCTCCACCCAGCAATGCCTGATTGGTCGCGCTATCGTAGGCGATGGGCGGAGGTACGCTGCCGAAATTATTGGAGTCCGTGATCCTGGCGATGGGACCGAAGGTATTGTTGGCGACGTTGGAGCTGAACACCCAGGGAATGAACTGTCCGCTATTGTCGTAGGCGAACACGGCCACGTTCGGCGCTCCCTGGCTGCGGCTCACCCCGCCGGGCATGATGATGTGCTGCGATCCGATGGGCGGGATCCACACACCGCTAACCCGGTTGGAGGAGAGCGGATTCAAGATGCTGAAGGTGCGGCTGGTGACGAACAGCCCTCCTACGTGCTCGTGTTCAAATAGCCCCACACTGTTGCCCACCACGCCCATGGTGACGAAATCATCCTGCGCGTGCGTGGGCTGCGTCAGCGCCACGATGTTGAGGATGTTCCCGGTCGCCTGATCGAAGGTTTCCACCGCCGCCAGCACATTGCCGTTGGAGAGCGTCCTGGCCTCAGCCAACAGGCCCTCCGTACCGTTCTGATCGATGTCAAAGCCGAAGATTTGCCCGCCAAACCGGCTGTGAACCAGGACGCCGGTGGGTCCGGCCGCGGAGTTGGGCTGGAATTCGTCAGCCTGCCCGAAGCCCGGGCAACTGCAGAAAACCAGCAGAGCCAGACAGAACGATACGCAGCAGGCAATGGCGGAAAACCGTGGCATTTTCTCCTGAGCAGAGCAAAACCTTTTCCTTGCGCCGCCTGCCGTCCGATGCGAAGTGGGCAACCCATTTTTCATGGAGCGCGTGTTCATTTTCTTTTTCCGATGACTTCCCATTAGCGGTCACGATTCCCGCGGGATGAGGCCGGTACATGTTAGGCGGGGCGAGATTCTGGCATGTCACAGCTTCGTCAAAGATTTGTAAATCCCTGGAGCGGGCACATGCCCTCGGGATTGGGATTGCTGACCTTTAGAACGGCTTCGCAATTCCTGTGCCCACGATATCCGCCAGGGCCTGCGGAAGAGCTTACTGACCGACCACGAACAGATTGCCATCGTTCTGGCTGTAAACCTTTCCGTCGTCACCAATGGAAAGTGGAGTGTAGGCAGCGCCCAAAGCTTCCAGCAGAAAGATCCTTTGCTGCCATTGCGTGAAGATCCCGTGGTGGCCCTGCGGAACCGAGTAGATATTTCCGTCTTCGCTGGTGATATAGACCAGCCCGTTGACGTCGATCACTGGCGCGTTGACACACCACTCGTAGCCGTTGGGATGTTGCGAGTCGATGGTCGTGTTCTGGAAGGACCATTCAGCCTGGAGATTGGTATCGAGTTGCGAAACAAGGTACGGCCCTGCGGGCACCGGCGTGCAGACAGGATTATTGAAGAAGCAGTATGCGGGCGATGGATAGTGGTTGTCCTTGATCACGACCGAATACGTCCCGCCATGTTGATACACTCCGGCGGTCGAGTCCCACCCGAATGTATAAGCGTTGAGGAAATGTCCCTGGGCATCGAAATGAAAAAGATGTCCACGGCTGTAGTTGTAATTGTCGGTGGCGCCGAACAGCACCGAGCCATCGGGAAGCACGGTGGGCGTGGACGACGACTGGTCAATTACGGAACCCGATCCGGGGGCGTCTGTCGTCGGGTCGACTCCCACCCTTGTGCCGAAGCGGCAGGAATTCGGCTCGTTGTTGACACCCCGCGGAGCGATTGGCAAAAGTACGCCGCAGCCATCCGTCAATCGATACTGCAGCGAGGAAGCCCACTTCGGCGTCAGGTCCGGATTCACCGCGATCATGTAAGCGACCTGGGAGTCGAAATGTGCGACGCTGACCGTATAAACCGTGCCATCGGGCGCGACCGCAGGAGCAATGTTTATTCCCGGACGCTGCGATCCGCATAACTGAGTGGGCGGGAGGGCGATTCCGGGCGGAGGCCACGGGAGCTCCGAACCACTGTTCGGCAGATTGAAGAACGTGCCCTCGCACTGCGTGGAATTTCCCGGAGGCGCATTCGGCACCAGGGTGGCGTATGCGACCGTGGCGGCGGAATCCGTGGCGGTAACCTTGACCAGCCACGCTCCCGCTACGTCATTCTGGTCCCAGGGGTTGCCATTGATATTCAGCTCGATGACGTTGTAATAAATGTTGCCGCTATCATCGGCCGTTAGGGGACTGGAGACAAATGTGTTGGCGGCACTCATCGAAGCTCCGGGGAAGGGATTGATGTGCGCCTGCGTTTGTCCGGTGGTGGTATTCACCTTCCATATCGTACCCGCGGCGCCTGGCACGTAGAGAAATCCGTTGGCCAGCGCGGGGTGGAAGACCGGCTCCCAGCCGCCCAAACCAACAAATCCCAACACCAGATTCGTGTCATTCGGCTCCGGTTTCCAGTCGGTAGGGTAGGTCCAGACCACAACTGGCGTGTTCTGTTGCCAATCGTAGCGCACAACATTCCACTGCACCTGATTCCACGCATTGGGTCCACAGGGCAAACCATATTCCCACAGGCCTGCCGGGTGACAGGAGTGATAGCTGCCACTCTTCTGCACCATGTAGAAACTGTTGCCATCGATGAGAGTGGACTGATAGTGCGCAAGCAGCTCGCCCCCGCTCTCGATCTGTTCCTGCAGGGTAAATGGATCGTACACAATGTCAGCAAGTTTGCTGTCCAGAGGTTGCCCGGCAATATTGACCATGCCCTGATGTTGTGCATTCCGGCCCCACTGCGACCAGAATGCCTGGCCGGCGGCAAAACCAGTGAACGACGGGACCAAAATGGCGACCAGAAAAATGGTCCTGGCGACAAACAGGCGGTTCATTGCTACCTCCAGATTATGTAGTGGGTACCCAGGGGAGACCGGAATAGTACTTCAATTGGCGATGGAGAGCCATGCAAAACCGCACCGGCCTGGGATGGACAGCGGGTTTCCTGAGAGAAGCTGCCCGGATACGCCGGCGCTTGAACGCTTAGTCAGGCTTTACCACGATAAGCTCGAAGGTACCGGGGATGATGGCAGGGCGCTGGCCTGGAGCGGGAGGCTTTGCTTCACGCTGGGCTGTCACCAGATACACCACATTGCTGTCCCGGTCGAGTGCCATGGTGCGCGCGCCCTTCACCGTCGGGAGGTTCTGCGTCACGCTATATCTGTCCGGACTATCTTCGTGGATTACGGTCAGCACGCCTTCGCCGCAGGACATAAAGACCTGCTGCGTGCCGGGATTGAATGCGCCGGCATCCACCCCTTCGCCGATCGGTACGGTGGCGACCACCCTGCCGGAATCCGAGTCCACCACCGCCATCATCCGGTTGTCGCATCCGGCGAAGAGGCGAAGATGCCCGGCGTCAAAAGCGAGGGCACTGGGCTCCTGACAGGGAGCAATGGACCACGTGTTGAGCACCGACAGTTTGGCTACATCCACTTCAGCGATCTGGCTTTTGTCCTCGAGGTTCACATAAAGTCTGCCCTTGCCATCGCTGGCGGCAACCTCCGGCTTGCCGCCCAGCGGCACCGTACCCACCACCTTGCCGCTCGGCGCATCCAGCGCGGTGGAGTCGTGACTGCGCGCATTGAAGGTGAACACGCGCCGGGAGAAGGGCTCGTAGAGAATGGCGTCCGGGCGCTCGCCAACCTTGACGCTGTCCAGTTTCTTTAGCGTTTTCAGGTCAAAGACAGTGACGGTGTTGTCGCCGCCGTTGCTGATGAAGCCGCGATTGAGTTCCGGTGCCAGCGCCACGCCGTGAATGCCCGAGAGGTCAGCAATATCGCCGATCACCTTCAGCGTCTTCGCGTCGATAACCATGACGTGACTGCCGCGGGTGATGAACAGCCGATGTCCGTCGCTGTCCCAGGTGAGATAGTCCCAGCCTCCCTCACCACCCAGCCTGACGCGATCGGCGACCCTGAATGGCTTCTGGGCGAGTGCGGGCAGGACGGCAAGAAACGCGGTTGTGATTACGACCGCAAGAACACGCTTCATGGCCAGCTCCGTGAAACACTATACAGCCGCCGGCCGTCATCGACGGGGGATTGGAATGCGAGTTGCACCAGATGACCCGGGCTGCTCAGCCTTTCTGCTGATTTGGGGCATGGGGAGGTAGTGCGCTTCGGCGTGTCATCGGCGGCTCGCCGGGCGCGTTCAGAGCATCCCCCCGGTCTTGGTCGTCAGGATGCTGAGCGCCATCTCCAGATTGGTGATGGCCTTTTCAAGTTCCGGATGCTGATCAAGACGCTGTCGCATCCCACTCAGTATCCGGTGCGCCTCCGCCACATGTTCGGCCGCATTTTTCTCCTGGCTTCCACCCGCGCCTGAATTGGCAGTTTCTGGCATGGTTCACCCGCGAGAACATCTTAATCGCAGGCGGAGCATAGCGAAAGCCGCAAACAGGCGGGCACTAGAATCGCAGCACCAGTCCCCCGCTGGCGACCACGGTGTTCTGCTGTCCTGCGGTTCGTAGGCACGATGCCATTCCCGTGTTCTCCCGCGAGCATGTGTGCGAGACGGAGGGCCCGCACCCCATCTCAGGCATGGTTGCGCCGAATGATGCGCGAGTTGGCTGCTGGAGCGGGCGGCAAGGCGGAAGTCAGCCGACCGCCGCTTCGTAGATGGCGAACTGGTGCGTGCGTTTGATCAGGCGCAACCAGTCCTGTGCGGCAAGAATGTCTTCATACACCAGGTGGTGATAGATCACAAATACCCGCTGCGGAGTGGCAAGCTGCGAGCGGTGCAGGTTTGCCAGAACCTCGCGCAGTACGTGCCGGGGAAAGGGATTGAAGAGGTAAAGGACGGTTGGTTCGGCGGGAAACTCAAAGTCTCGCGCGTCGCCGGCGCGGGATTCGATCACGAAGCACTTCTGCTGGTCGTTTCGGTAGCGCGCGAGGTTGCGCAGGGCGATCGCGTTCAGCTCGCCGAGGAGTTCGATGCCGATGATCCGCCGGAAGGGATAGCTGGAGGCGAGCAGTAAAGTCCGCCCCTTACCCGAGCCGAGATCAATGAAGGTGAAATCATTCACCGCAATGGGCAGCAAATCGAGAATTTCGCGGAACAGGCCAGGCTCGGAAGGCTGATACTGGCCTCCCGAAAGCCACTCGCGCACCCGGGTACGCAGCGATACGGTTGCCCACGTCGTATCCACGCCGTATTCGAAGTCAAAATCGATATCGCCGTAGCGGGACCTGCGCCGCTCGGGAGTCAGATCGCGCAGGAGCTCGACAAATCCCGAGGCATAGAAACGCAACGCGCCGAAGAAACCCCGCGCGCGGAAAACATCGCGAGCGAGGTTGTCGCGGTTGGAATGGGGCACATGGTCAGCCACCTTGGGATGGTAAAGCCCGGCGGCCTTGTGTGATAGGTCCTTCGATGACATCTAAGGTCAGCTTCGGTTTGAAGCGAGCGATGCTCGCCGACAAGTTGGAAGAAGTTACTTTCGTAAGGACGAAGGCCGCATTTTACTTTTGAGACGACCGCGCTAACAGGCAAGGTATCACGTTGGGCGTGTGCCCAACGCTCCTTAACGGCCCGGGGGAGTCTGACTGCCAGGAATTAATCGGTATCACCGCAGTTATAAATCCTTGGAGAAACGAACTCATGAAAATACAGAGTCGCAGAATCGCCGGCGCAGCCGCGCTGGCGCTTTTTGTTTTTGTTTTTGCGATGTTCGTCGTCCTGTGCGGAGCGGCACAGGCGCAAACTTTTACCGTACTTCATACCTTTACTGGCCAGGGCGATGGCGGAACTCCGCTGGGCACCCCGCTTCTGGATGCCAGAGGGAACATCTACGGGACCACCTACTACAACGGCTCAACCGGATGGGGCACGGTGTACAAACTCGGTCCTGCGGGCGACGGCTGGGTCTTGACGACCCTCTATACTTTCGGCACGGGCGGGCCAACGGATGGGCAAAATCCCTATGGGAATGTGGTTCGGGACCCCAGCGGCGTCCTTTACGGAGCGGCCTGGGAGGGAGGCACATATAACTTCGGTACTGTTTTTAGCCTGCGACCTTCACCGAATGCGTACCCCGTGTCTGTTCTCTCCCCCATGTGGGCCACGTGGCTGCACAGCTTTAATTACTGGGACGGTCAATACCCATTTTTTGGCGATTTGACGATGGACTCGCAAGGCAATCTGTACGGCACGACCACAGATGGTGGCAGTTATGGCCAGGGCACGGTCTACAAGCTGAGCCCTTCCAATGGCGGCTGGACGTTCCAAACCCTTTATAACTTTGCCCCCATGGGCACAGTTGGAGCTTTTCCCATGAGCGGCGTAACCCTGGATGCCGCAGGCAATCTCTACGGCACCACTACCAAGGGCGGCACCGCGAATGCTGGCGTGGTGTACAAGGTCACGCCCTCCGGCGATGGAACTGTACTGTACAACTTTACGGGTGGCGATGACGGATCTTTCCCCATGGCAGGCGTGATCTTCGATGCTTCGGGTAATCTCTACGGCGCCACCTCGGTAGATGGCACAGCAGGGGGCGGCGCGGTGTTCAAATTGTCCCCCGGAGAGGACGGATGGACGTATAACCTGATTTATCCCATCACCGGCTGGGGCTACGAATCCGAATTGGGAACCGGGATATGGAGGAACCTGCTTATGGATCCAGCGGGCAATCTCTATGGTGTGACCTGTCCCATCGAGACCGGCCATTACAGCACAGTCTTCGAACTGACGCCCGGAGCGAACGGCTGGAGCTACACACCGCTTTATACCTTCACCAATGGCGCGGACGGGAGTCTTTCGGAAGGGGGCCTGGTTCGCGACTCGCTGGGCAATCTCTACGGAGTGGCCTCCTTCGGCGGAGTGTATAACTACGGACTTGTATTCGAGATAACGCCCGGTGGCCGCGCCCCGGCTTCGCGTCCGTCGCCCGAACGCTGACCTGCCAGAGGAGGATTCTGGCTGGTTCGGCGAACATCTCAACTGACAAGTACCCCCCTCATTCGTGGCTCTCGCGAAGGAGGGGGGAGTCCGTCAACGTGCTTTGGCCAGGCGCTCGTAATTTTGCGCCCCAATACCAATCGCAGGGCCTTCGAGCCGCTAACTGTAGGCCAGATCGAGCAGCAGAAACTCCGCGGCGCCACACGCAGCCGGTATGACACCCTTGCATGTGCAGGAGTAAGCCTCTCTGTTTCTGCACAACGCGATGCGTTTCTATTCTGGGGAGCCGGTACCCTTGCGCTCCAGATCCTTGCGCTCTTCTTCCATCCGCCCCATGCGCAGCAGAATCCTTCCAGGGTATCCCAGGTACACTACCCACGCGACGATATAGGCGGCTTTCAGAAACGTGATCGGGTTCATTGCGACCCACCCTTCAGCGCAGCCTCAGCGTGGGCCAATTCCAGCGCCTGCTCCTTTACCTGCAGCTTGTATCGCAGCACGAGGAAAAGAATTCCCAGCAGCGTAAAGGCGGCCAGGTTGGCAAGGAAGACCCGCGCCATCGCAGGATCGAGTCCCGAGCCCTGACCGCCGCCGATCACCGGCGACGGATGCTGGGTGCGGAACCAGCGGATGGACATGTAAACGATCGGCACATCGACGAAGCCGAAGATGGCGAACGCGGCCGCCAGCACCTGTGTCTGTCCTCCCGCCGCGAAGCGCCGCAGCACCAGATAGCTGACGTAAATGAGCCAGAGGACCAGGGTGGTGGTGAGCCGCGCGTCCCACGTCCACCAGATGCCCCAGACCGGCCGTGCCCACAGCGGTCCGGTGATCAGCAGCACGGTGCAGAAGACCACGCCCACCTCCGCCGCAGCCGCCGCCATGGCATCGCTGGCCGCGCTCCTCTTCCAGAGATAGACGACGGAGGCCACGAAGTTGATGAAGAAGCAGAGAAAGGCCACCCAGCCGGAGGGAACGTGATAATAGAAGATACGCTGCACGTCGCCCATTGTCTGCTCGGTGGGAGCAACTTCCAGCGCGAGATAGCTTGTGACGCCGAGCAGCACCACGGTAACAGGAATCGAAATCAGTGCGAGTTTTCTCATTCCGCGTTTCTCATTTTTATTCGGCGTTCAAAACCGTTTCAAACAGCAGCAGGCAAACCGCGGTAAAGACGATGTCGTAAACCGCCAGCATCCTGATCCAGAAATCAGGTGACGCCTCGCCGGTCAGGATGGACGTGGTCGCGTCCACCATGCCCAGCAGCGCCGGAATCGAAATCGGAAACAGAATGAGCGGCAGCATGATCTCGCGGCTGCGAGTGCGAATCGACAACGCCGCGAAGAACGTTCCGTTCACCACCAGCGCCCAGGTCCCCAGCAATGCCACCACGGCCAATTGCCACACCGGCCCTACCGATCGCAGTTCGTAGAAGACAACGAACAGCGGCGTCATCAGAACTTCCAGCGCGACCACGAAGAGAAAGTTGCCAAGGGTTTTGGCGAGAAACAGCGCGTTGGCCGGGGCGGGCGAGACGCGCCAGGCATCCAGCACCTGGTTACGCAGCTCGCGGGCCCATGTCTGGTTCAGGGCGACAACGGCGGCGAACAGAAATGCCACCCAGATCAGTCCGCCGGCGATAAGCCGCGACTCCTCCGCCGTGGGATTGAAGGCGAAGCTGAAGATCACCACCACCAGCAGGGCAAAGAAGAGCATGGAATTGATGGCGTCCCTGGAACGCCACTCCATGCGCAGGTCCTTGACCAATGTCGCGCGCGTGACCTCCAGCATGCTCATCGCGCGCTCCTCAATCCGGAATCGGCGGCAGCGGCGCCGCGCAGCACCGGTTCGCGATTGACGATCTGGCCTGCCGCCATGTGCACCCATTCGTCGGCAACAGCCTCCATCAGCGCCGCCTGATGAGTGACCACGAAGATGGTTTTGCCCTGGTCGCGCAGCTGCCCCAGCACCGCGGCCATGGCGCGCGCGGAATGCACATCGACATTGGAGAATGGTTCATCCAGCAGCATCAGCTCCGGATGGTGGAGTACGGCCCGGGCCAGCGACAGGCGCTGCCGCATTCCCTGGGAGTACTGGCCGACGCGGCGCGACAGATCGGGATCGAGCCCTACCATGCCCATGGCTTCGCGGCCGGCCTCGTCATTATGAATGCCATACAGGCCGGCGAAGTAGCGCAGGTTCTCCCTCCCGCTCAGCTCGTCGTAAAGCAGTGGCGCGTGCCCCATGTAGCCGAAGCGGTGAGCGACGTCACGGACCCGGCGGGCGCCCAGCAGCGTCAAGCTCCCCTGGCTGGGTTCCGTCAGTCCGGCGACGATGCGCAGCAGCGTGCTCTTGCCGGCGCCGTTGTCGCCCAGCACGACGTACAGGCGGCCAGGGGCAAAGCTGGCCGAAATACCGCGAAGGGCGGCGAAGCGGCCGAAGAACTTGACCAGATTGTCGAGGACGATGACAGGCGGAGGATGTGGGTCGCTGATACCTTGCATCGGGTGCGATTCCGTCAGAGGTACCTGCAATCGCCTATTGACCCATCGCCGGGCCTGCCGTCAGCGAAGCTTTCTGGGCGGCGCCCTGCGCCGGGGGAGCAGCTCCCGGCTGGCCGGGCTGTTTCGGCGCGTATTTCGAGGCACATTTGGCCTGGATGTTGGTGGCGTGGAAGACGCCGTCCCGTCCGAAGCGGCCCTCGGCCAGCGCCTGGGCATTGTCCTTGAAGGTATCAGGCGGGGCTTCCGTCCCGCTGTACACCACGGGCAGCGTGCGGTCCTGTTCCATCAGTTCAAACTGCACGTGAGTGCCCTGGCGACGGATGGAGCCGGGCACCACATTGCCGGCCACCCGCAGGCGTTTGCTGTAGGCGCTGTTGCCCATGCCGTTCAGCTCCCGGATGGTCACGTAGTAGCTCTTGCTTTCCTGGACGCCAGTGTAGGCGAGATAACCCAGGGCGGCGACAATGACGGCCATAACGACGCCGAAGCGAAGATATCTGCTTCCCTGCTCGGACATTTCTGCCAATCACCCCGTTTCGCACGGCCGCTTACCCCAGACAGGGCCGCGCTGCATGTCCAAAGGATAGTCTTATCCCGGGCAGAATGCCATGTGACTTTAGTCAAACAGCGCCGGCTGGATCGCCTTCCCGCCCCGCCGGTTTTGACCCGGCGCTAGGCAGCGCTGGGCCCCGACTCCCCCTGCTGCAGACTGGACCGCACCAAAGCAATGAGTTCCTGGGGAGGAAAAGGCTTGGCGCGGAAGATTACGTCCAGATCGTCGTATTCGGGCTCCGCCTCCACCAGACCGCTCAGCACGATGATGGGCAGGGCCCGGCTTATGCCGCGGATCTCCCGGACCACGTCCAGCCCGCTGGTTCCGGGCATGACATGGTCGGTCACCACAACGCCGATACTGTCCTGCAGGCTCCGCAGGGTTGCGAGGGCGCTTTCAGCGGTTGTCGCGGCCGAAACCTGAAGGCCGGCATCGCGCAGCACCGCCTCGCGAATGCTGAGTTGCACCGGGTTATCGTCGATAAGAAGGACCTGCTTCAAATCGCTTCGCCCTCAGGATTCCGCCCCAACCGTTCACCGGGCGGTACAGCCTGGTTCAGAGGTGCAATTGCGCGCGACATTGAACCAGGCGAATGTTGCGGATGGTCTTTTCTTCGGGCGCATAGCGCGCATCCTGCGGCGGGCGCGGCAACTCGCGCGCAGGCGACACCCGGCGCCCGATTGCCGGTGCCTGAGCCCGCACTCATCGGAGCACGCCTAGCTGCGGTCCGGCGCTTCCGGGCAGAGTCGCCACCCGGTCCAACCACACGCAAGTATAACGTGCAGAGTTACTTAAGCGCTTGTGCCGCAGATTTCCGCTTGGGCACGAAGCCAGTCCTGTTCGGGAGAACCGCCGCTACCGCCGCGCTCCTGGTACAGTTCATAGGCACGCAGACGAATCCGTTCCTCCAAGCCGGGGGAGAGTTGAACCTGGTTGGCAACTGCCGCCGAGGGAGTTACGGATTCTGCCACAGCGCCCTTACCGTTCCCCGCATGCACACCGTTGCCGGATTCCGGCGCGGCTTTGCGGCTCCGCTTTCGTGGCGTTGTGCTTCCCTTGTCCCGTGGTGCTTTCGGCATCGTACTTCACTCCTGTAAAACTCAACAGATTCGCATCCGCAATGATGGGGCTGGCCATCGATACCCGCTGATGCGTTCTTCCAATATAACCAATTCAGCGCAGATTGTGTGGCCCGAAAGCGCCAATCTCCACAATTTTCGTCTGCTTTTCATCTGCCACGTTGCGCCTCATCTGATCGCAATTAAGTCGCTACCCTTCTGCGTGTTGCTGGTGTCCAATAGCGTGGCGGGCGAGTAGGCGGAACCAACCGTGGTAACTTCGCGTATACCTGATCAGGGGAAGTAGCACCTCAGTCCAGGGTCTTTCCATGATGTTCTTCGAGACACTCCGGCAGATGCTGCGCACGCTGTGGGCGCACAAGCTGCGGTCCTTCCTGACGATGTTCGGCATCGCCTGGGGAGTGGGCTCGCTGCTGCTGCTGGTCGGCCTGGGTGAAGGCTTCCGCTCCGGCAACCGCCGGGAACTGAATTCGCTGGGCGAAGACATCATGTTCATTTTTCCGGGGCGCGCACCGGCCGTCGCCGGGAACATGAGTTCGGCGCACACCTACAACCTTACCGATGAGGACTACCACGACATCCTGAACGAAGCGCCGCATGTGCGCGCCGCCGCTCCCGTGCTGTCGCGCATGGACATCCGCGAGGTCAGCGATTACGGCAACACCAACGGCGAGGTCAGCGGTGTTCCGCCCCACTACGACCAGGTCCGTTATCTGCCGCTGGCGGCGGGGCGATGGCTGAATCAGGACGACGAAGCGCAAAAGCGCCTGGTCGCGGTTGTGGGCGACGAGATGCTGAAGAACCTCTTCCCCGGCAGACCGGCGGTCGGCAACACCATCCTGCTGAACGGGATTCGCTTCGAGGTGATCGGCGTGGTGCACCGGGTGGGACACGGAGACAACAATTCCACCAACAACCGTGTCTTCCTCCCCTTCAGCACCATGCGCCAGTTCTTTCCCCTCACCAAGGAAGGCCAAGAAGATGCCGTTTCGTTCATCAACTACCGTCCGCGCATTCGCCAGGAGCACGCGCTGGCGCGAGAAGAGGTGCGCCGTATCATTGCCCGCAATCATGGCTTTGACTGGCACGATGAGGACGCGTTCGAGGACTGGGACACTATCAAGAACTCCGACACTGTGGCCAGGATCTTTGACGTCATGGACCTGTTCCTCGGGGGAGTCGGTCTGGTGACGCTCACCCTCGGGGCCATCGGCATCATCAACATCATGCTGGTCGCGGTGAGCGAACGCACCCAGGAAATCGGGTTGCGCAAGGCGCTGGGCGCAACCCATCGCAGCATCCTGCTGCAGTTCTTCCTCGAAGGCGCATTTCTTACCCTGATGAGCGGCAGCATCGGGATGGGCGGCGCGGGGCTGCTGATGTACATGATGCGCGGCGTGGGCGAGGTGCCCGGGTTCGATCCGCCAACCATGTCCATCATGTCAGCCACGCTGGCCATCGGCACGCTGGCGGCCGCGGGCATCATCGCGGGCATCTATCCCGCGCGCAAGGCCGCCATGTTGCAGCCGGTGGACGCGTTGAGGCAGGAGTAGTTATGGTCGGAGATCTGCTAACGCAGGCTTACAGCGCGATGCGCTACAACCGCCGCCGCACCGCCCTCACCATGCTGGGTATGGCGTGGGGAATCGCGACCGTGGTGCTTCTGCTCGCCTACGGAGCTGGTTTCGGCCGCGCCATCGAAGTCATTTTCCAGAGCTGGGGCACGCGCATCATCGGCGTTTTTCCCGGCCGCACCTCGCAGCAGGCCGGCGGGCAGAAAGCCGGCACCCAGATCAAATTCACCATCGAAGATATCGACCGCATCACCGCCGCCGCCCCGCTGGTCAACCGCATCACGCCGATGGAGGAGAAGCAGGTCAGCGTGCAGCATGACGTGCGCACCTATGACCTGCCCATCGATGGGGATCGTCCCGCCATCTTCAGAATCCTGGCATTGAATCTCGCCGAAGGACGCCTGCTGAACGAGGACGACGAAGCCTCCCGCGCGCGGGTGGCGGTCATCAGCTCCGACGCAAAGTTAAAGCTGTTCTCGGGCGAATACGCGCTGGGGCAGCATATCCGCATCGGAGGCATCAGCTACCAGGTGGTGGGCGTGCTCGCGCCCCACATGCAGGAAGGCGACGACAGCGTCAACAAGACGATTTACGTGCCCTTCAGCGCGATGAGCGACTTCAAGGACACGCATTATCTTGACGGCGTCTGGCTGTCGTACGAAGGCAACGACTACGAGCTGGTGGAAAAACAGATACGGGCAGCGCTGGCCCAGCAGTACAACTTCAAGCCCGACGACAAGCGCGCCGTCTTCATCTACAACATGATGAAGCAGCTCCAGCAGTTCGAAATCATCATCACCGGACTGAAGGTGCTGCTGGCGTTCATCGGCACTCTGACGCTGGGCATCGGCGGTGTCGGACTGATGAACATCATGCTGGTTGCGGTGACGCAGCGGACGCGCGAGATCGGCGTGGAGAAAGCTCTCGGCGGCCGCCGCCGCGACATCCTCTTCCAGTTTCTGGCGGAAGCCCTGGCCATCACTTTCGCCGGAGGCATCGCGGGAATTGCGCTGGCCTATGCGGTGTCGCTGGGAGTCGGCCGCATTACCTTCTACAGCGCTGTGGCCAAGAACGCCGAGGCCGCCGACATCCGCCTCATCATCGACCCGTCAACGGTGGTGATTGCAACCGTCATCCTGACGGTGGTTGGGCTGGTAAGCGGGATGCTGCCCGCCATCAAGGCTTCGCGACTCGATCCTATTGAAGCGCTGAGGTACGAATAGCCTGCACAAGTGCGGCAGCCCTGCACTGGAGCGGTTTTCACATCCCTATTTTTTCTGCTTCTGTGCCCGCAGTTGCTGGCGCGCAATCGCGGCCCGCATAAGAGACTTCAGCGCAGCATCCTCCAGATCCGCTTTGCTCCTGAGCTTGACGTGACGGTGCAATCTGCCTGTTCCTTCCAGAAGCCCGTCCGGGTCAGGTAATTCCATCGCATAGGCGATACCTAAATTCACCCCGGCTTTTGTCGGCATGAGCATACAAACCATGTCGGCGTATTTCGGACCGTAGCCATAGCCGATGATTCGCGCCTTCACGTCAACCTGCTCAGAAACGTCAGGAATCATCCTGAGTACGAACGAGCGAGCCGCCAGCGTAAGATCGCGCACTTCCGGGGCGTGAGCGGAAATAAAACTAGCCACTTCCCTGCTTACTGGATCGGTCGTGATGTCTGATCGCTTCGCCATAGGTATTGAGGGGGAAAGCGCGAACTGGTTTGCATCCTGGCCTTTGAATGCTGCCGCTTTTCCCCTGCCCTGCTCAGGCTCCAGATCGGAGGGCTTAGAACGGTTTCCGCCGCAGGATTCCGACGATGCCCACGAATGCCGAACCGAACAGCAACAGGCTGCCGGGTTCAGGGACTGAGCCCGTTCCGCCGACATCACCGAGGATGGTGAATGCCTCCGAAGGATCCGACCCCAGAGGCGGTCCCGCCTGCGAGGGGCACCCTGGAGAATGACAGCCAATGCCGCTGTTCTCGTCCCAGTACACCGGATCGCCGAAGGCGCTGACCGCGTTCTCCATATTCAGCCAATAGGTGCCGAGGCGCAGAGTGGGCCCATTGAAGACCTCCCGTCTCCGTGCACACGTCGTAGCCGTAGTTGTTCAGAAAGCAGCCGGACGGGTTGAAATTGACCACTCCGTTGAAATATATCGTTCCGCCCAGGTCCTCCGAAGTTATCAACACCTGAACCGATTCCAGCGTGTCCCCCTGGAACAGCCATGCTGCGAAGGACAGTCCGGTAATGGTGCTGTTGGGAGTGGAAATCGTAATGCTGTCACTCATTACGAATCCTAAGTTGATGGTCCAGGCGTCCGTTTCGCCATTGATCGGGCCATTCTCATACAGCGTGCCGGCTGAGGCGGGAAGCGAGCACAACAGGAAAAGCAGAGAGACCCGGAGACCGGTTTTCAAGGCGGGACCTCCTCTCGCAATCGTGAGACAAGGGCCCCGGGCCGAAAAGCGGGAGCTACTCTAGCACGGTTTGCTGCTGCGGAATAACGAAATCGGGTAATGTCTGAAATCTGCAGATTTCAGACACGACCGAGAATACGGCCGCCGGATACCACGGCTGAGGGACGATGGCTGATTCGTCACGGCTATTTCTTGATAATGGGATTGTAGCCTTCGGCAACCAGCCTCGCTTTCATGGCTTCGGCATCGGTGAGGGTGGAAAACGGCCCGACCTGGACGTGATAGAGCCGGTCGTTGGTGACGGGATTATTGACCACGAAGACGTTGTAGTTCTTTTTGCGAAGTGCGCCGGCGAGGGCCACGGCGTCATCCTCGCGCGAAAGAGCGGCGATCTGCACCACGATGGTTCCCGGGCCGGTCACCGGAGAAGTGTGCGAGATGACATCGGCAGCAGTGTGGGTATTGGTCGCGGATTTGCCGGGCGCGCCGGAGGTTGCCGCGGAGCCGTTTGCGGCTTCCGCAGTCGGCGCCGCAGCCGCGGTTTGCGCAGAGTTGGCGGCAGCAGTCTGCGGGCGGGAGTCGCTCTGCTGCACTGCCTTGTAGAACGTGAGATTGCTGTTCTGCGCGGCGGCCGCGCTGGAGTCATCCGCCGGCGCCCTGGCCACGACCGCGGCCGACGGCTTGCCATCACTGCTTGCCGAACCGGCTGACGCCGAACCCGCAGATGCGCCCGTCTGCACCGCCTGATCGTTCAGCGCCTGCTCGCGCCCGGAACTTTTCCCCAGCGAATAGCCGATGGAAAAGAACACCCCGCAAATGGCCGCCAGCAGAAAGAAGAGCCCCAGCAGCTTGCCTACGCCGAGCGTGATTTCGGTATCGTCCGACGCCATCGTGTGCACAGCTCAACCCCGCTTACTTTGAGACCTGTACTCCTTTGTCCTGCGGCGGCTGGAAACCGCCGATCTTCGCCGTGTCCGCCTTCACCAGGTTCTGCAGACCAGCCAGCAGGTCCACCGGAACGGGGAAGATGATGGTGGTGTTCTTTTCCACGCCGATCTCGGTCAGCGTCTGCAGATAGCGCAACTGGATGCTGGTGGGCTCGGCGGCCAGCAGGTGCGCCGCCTCGGTCAGCCGCTGGGCGGCGGCGAATTCGCCTTCGGCGTGAATGATCTTCGACCGCTTCTCGCGCTCGGCCTCGGCCTGCTTGGCCATGGCGCGCGTCATGGTTTCCGGCAGATCGACCTGCTTCACCTCCACGTTCGTCACTTTCACACCCCAGGGATCGGTGTGCTGGTCGAGAATGGACTGCAGACGCAGGTTGATCTTCTCGCGATGTGCCAGCAGCTCGTCGAGATCGACTTCGCCCAGCACCGAGCGCAGCGTGGTCTGGGCGAACTGCGAGGTCTGGTACATGTAGTTGGAGACCGCGACCACAGCCTTATTCGGATCGATCACGCGCAGGAAGATGACGGCATTCACCTTCAGCGTGACGTTGTCGCGGGTGATGATGTCCTGCGGCGGAACCTCCAGCGCCTCCTGCCGCAGCGAGACCCGCACCATGCGGTCTACCGGCGCAAAAACCAGAATGATGCCGGGACCTTTTGGCATCCCGAGCAGACGTCCCAGGCGGAAAATGACTCCCCGCTCATACTCGGCCAGAATCTTGATCGAGTTGATGATGTAAAGAACGAAGATGATGATTACAACGAGGCCAGTGATACCGGGCACGGCGTGCCTCCAGCTACTCAGGAGTTTAGATGGGTACTACTCCGGATTGTAGAACCAACTGCCGGGGAACCCAAGTGGACAATAGGGCAGGCGTGCGCGCTGCCAGCTCGCGGCAGGGTTTCAACTGGCGGCAGGAAATCGGATATGCTGAAAGGAATTGCCGCCGGAGACCGCTATTGCCGGTTTCGACGATTCCATTCACACGAGGAGATCACCATGGCCGTTAAACCCATTCCCGATGGATACCACACCGTTACTCCCTACATCACGGTCGACGATGCCGGGGCCGTGATCGACTTCCTGAAGAAGGCATTCGATGCGCAGGAGACCTTCGCGATGCGCGACGAGCGAGGCCGCATACAGCATGCCGAGGTGAAAGTCGGCACCTCGATGGTGATGCTGGGCGGAGCCCATGACCAGTGGAAAGCCAGACCGGCCAACTTCTACCTGTATGTGGAAGACTGCGACGCCGCTTACAGCAAGGCGATTGCCGCCGGAGCCAAGTCGCTGAGCGAGCCCGCAACCCAGTTCTACGGCGATCGCCACGGTGGCGTGACCGACTCGCAGGGCAACAACTGGTGGATCGCCACACACGTCGAGGACGTGGCACCCGCGGAACTGGAGCGGCGCGCCAAAGAGTGGCAACAGAAACAGGCTGCGATGGCCGGCGCGGAAAAAACAAAGTAGGGTGCCCCTCTGGAACCCAGGCCCCTGCCGTTCGGGATTTCGGGCGGCAGGCGGCCTGGCGTGCGGCAAACCGGTGATTGCGGCTGGGCACACCGGTTTGTCACCGCGGACGTTAACCGACTGCTGAGCCATGCATGTGGAACAACCTGGGCCGGAAGAATAAAATTGCACTTTATGGATCCCGAACCGCAGGAACGCTTCGAGAAAATCGAACTGAAGCTCTCCGAGCATGATGAGAAGATCATCGCGCACGACCGGACCCTGACCGCCATCAGGAACCTGCTGCAGACCGGGATACGGATGCTGGTGGATACGGAATCGAAGATTGCCGCCCTCACCGACTCGCAGACGCGGCTCTACGGGACGATGCAGGAGTTGGCCGAAGCGCAGAAACGCACGGAAGAGTCGCTGAAGCGCTTCCTGGATCGCAGCGGCAACGGGCGACCCTCATAAAGACGCCTCCGGGCCCTTCTCCCTCGCGTCGATCGGGCCTGGCTGGAACAGCGATGCTATAATCCTTGTTCCGCCTGCTTCTGAGCGGATGCTTTGTTGTGCCCGCAATTTCGCCCGACGCACCTGACTGCATCGGCGCAGCGCACAACAGCATTGGCACTCATCCAGGTCATTCAACATCCGAGGTTCCCGCATGTCAGGCCACTCAAAATGGGCGACAATCAAGCACAAGAAGGGCGCGCTGGACGCCAGGCGCGGCAAGATTTTCACGCGGCTAATAAAGGAAATCACCATTGCTGCCAAAAGCGGTGGTGATCCCGAGAAGAACCCGCGGCTGCGGACCGCCGTTCAGGCCGCGAAGGCCGAGAACATGCCCGCCGACAACATCAAGCGCGCCATCCAGCGCGGCACCGGCGAGCTTCCGGGCGTCTCCTATGAGGAGATCACCTTCGAGGGCTACGGTCCGGGCGGGGTCGCCATCCTGGTTGAAGTCTCCACCGACAACCGCAACCGCACCGTCAGCGAAATCCGGCATGCCTTCACCAAGAACGGCGGGAACATGGGTGAAGCCGGTTCCGTGGCCTGGATGTTCCACAAGAAGGGCGACATCGTCATACCGAAATCGGCCGCCAGCGAGGACGACCTGATGAGCCTGGTGCTGGAGGCCGGCGCCGAGGACCTGAAGGATGACGGCGACAACTGGGAGATCCTGACCGATCCCTCGGCCTACGAGACGGTGCTGCAGGCAGTGAAGCAGGCGGGCATCAAACCGGAAGTGGCCGAAATCGGCATGGTGCCACAGAATTACACCAAACTGGAAGGCCAGCACGCGAACACCATGATCCGGCTACTCGAAGCCCTGGAGGAACACGACGATGTCGAGCATGTCTACTCCAACTTCGACATCGACCAGAAACAACTGGAAGAGGTTGCAGGATAGGGGGCGGCTGGCAACTCGCGCCTGAATCCAACGACCGCTGAACGGCGGTCGTTTTGTTTTCTGATGGCCAGAAGACGGAGACGTTGGGGACTCACGAGTGTCGCATTCCTCCGCGGATCCGTGGCCGTCCGCAATGGTTACACATCACAGAACCGTTGGCCCGCTGGCCGCTATTATGGAAGCATCCATTATCAGGTAAGGAGTCATTGAATGGTCACCTTAGCAGAACCAACTGCTGTCATGGAGGGGACCGTAGTTCACCCTCCAAAACGGTTTTTGTATGGCCCGGGTCCGGGCCAGGTGCATCCCCGGGTTTACCAGGCGATGGCGCAGCCCATCGTCGGCCATCTCGATCCGTACTTTTTTGAGGTTTCGTCCGACATTCAGCGGCTGCTGCGCACCGTCTTCGGCACGAAGAACGAGATGACCTTCGTGGTCTCGGCCACCGGCAGCGGCGGCATGGAAACGGCCATCGGCAACTTTGTCGTGCAGGGGACAAAGGTCGTGGTCTTCGCCAACGGCTTCTTCTGCGATCGCCAGACCGAAATGGCGCGCCGCCAGGGTGCTGAAGTCATTCGCTTCGAGAAACCGTGGGGCGAGATCTTCGGCGACCAGGAGGCTGCCGAGTTCATCCGGCGAGAAAGGCCGCAGCTCGTGATGTACGTGCAGGCGGAAACCTCCGCCGGCGCATTCCAGCGCGGCGAGGCCATCTGCAAGGCCGCCCACGAAGTCGGCGCGCTGGTGATTGCCGATTGCGTGACCTCGCTGGGCGCCATGCCCGTCGAGGTGGACAAGACCGGCATCGACATCGCCTATAGCTGCTCGCAGAAGGGGCTGAGCTGCCCGCCGGGACTGGCGCCCATTACCGTTTCGCCGCGTGCCATGGAGTGGCTGAAGGCGCGCACTACGCCCAATCGCTCCTGGTACTTCGACATCAACCTCATCGCCGACTATCTGGTGAAGTCGCATCGCTATCACCATACCGCTTCTGCTACGATGTTCTACGCGCTGCGCGAGGCTCTCGCTCTTATCGAGGAAGAAGGCCTGCAAAACCGCTGGGAGCGGCATCGCAAGGCGCATCTGGAGTTCGTAAAGAAGATCGAAGCGCTCGGGCTGCAGATGCTGGTCGCCCCCGACCACCGCATCTGGAACCTGAACACGCCCAAAGTTCCGCAGGGCGTCGACGACGCGAAGGTGCGCGCCACTCTGCTGAAAGACAACGGCATCGAGATCGCCGGAGGATTCGGGCCGCTCGCCGGCAAGGTCTTCCGCGTCGGTCTGATGGGTCCTCTGGCCACCAGCGAGAGCGTGACCTTCTTCATCGACTGCTTTGGTAAAGCCCTGCGCGGAGCGGGCTACAAGGCGTGATGCGTTCGGTAGCGCGGGTCTTTTCCGGACCCGCGTTACCGGCGCTGTTGAGAGCCTGCCATCACAAGGAGGGTGCTGCCCGACGAGGGACGCCGCCTTGAGCCAGGGTCTTTCCTGTTTGTTGCCGTCGTGGATGAAATGCCTAAATTACTGCCAGCAAGAATATTCATCATTTTCGGTTTCCTGCTGATCTTTTACTTCGGAATCGCGGCGCTACGGTCAGGCGAAATAAGATCCAGGGGATATAAGTTCAGGCGCGACGAGAATCCTGTCGGCTATTGGTTCAGCGTGTTGGTTACTCTGGTGGGACCGGTAGTCATAATCTACTTATTCCTATCCAGATAGCTCTCAGCTGGCAAAGCTGACGCGACGCCCTGATCGGCTTTGTCTCCAATCGCCATTCCGGAGCGGGCGATTATCGCGTGAACTGCCAGAGCGTGCCGGCGCCATTCCCTCCGCCGCCATAGGTCGTTGTGCCATACAGGTTGCCGCTGGAATCGAAGCCCACGCCACTCAGCGGCAGCGCGCCACCTAGGTTGCCGAAGCTGTAGAGGACGTTATGCGTCCAGTTCCCGTTGGAATAGGTCAGCTCGAAGAGCGAGCCATCGTCGCGGGAGCCGCCGGCGTAAGTGGTGCCGTACAGGTTTCCCGCTGAATCGGTGGCTATGGGAGCTTGCATAAAAGACGCCTGCGTATCGATCAGTGTGTATATCCACGAATCGCCCGACGGCATGAGCTGGAAGATGCCGCCACCGTAGCCGGTCGCGCCGTAAACATTGCCGGCGCTGTCGAGCACAACATTGCCCTGTGGCATGCCGCCATCGTTCTGTCCCGTGAAGGTATAAAGAAGCTGAAAGTTGTATCCCCCGCCCGAGCGCACCAGCCGGAACACGGTGCCGTAGCCGTCGCCGCCGCCATAGGTCGTGGTGCCGTAAAGGTTTCCAGCGCTATCCAGAGTCACATCGCCCAGCGGGTCGCCGCCATCAGCGTTGCCGGTGAAGTTGTAGATCACGTTGAAGCTGTAGTTGTTGCCGCCGGTGGGCGTGAGCTTGTACACCACGCCGGCATTACCGCTGCCCCCGCCGAAGGTCATGCCGTACACGTTGCCGGCGGCGTCCACCGTCACGCCTCCTACGAATCCGCTGGGATTGGTGCCGTCCGGGCGATACAGCACTGTCTCCGTCCATGGGCAGAGCACCATGCGGCAGAAGCTGGGCGGCGGCGTGAGTTTGAAAGCGACGCCGCAGCCATTACCTCCGCATTGCGTACCTCCGCCAAACAGTGTCGTGCCATAAACCGCGCCCTCCGGGCCGAGCGCTACTCCCGCCAGGGGCTGTCCGCCATCCTGCCCCTGAAAGGTATAAATCGGATCGAAGAGCCATGCGCCGTTCTGGAAAGTTGCGCGAAAGACCGCGCCGCATCCCCCGATTGCACTGCAAATACCGCCGCGGTTCCCCCCGAACGGCGCCGATCCGTAGACATTGCCGGCACGATCGACTGCCACCAGTCCTTCGGGTCCGCTGCCATCCGACCCGCCGCTGAAATTGTGCAGCACCGTGAGCGTCTGCGCCTGGACGGCAAAGCTGGCTGATACCAGAAGCACAACAATCACCAACCCACGAAACAATCCGCTGCGCGGGAAAACGTTCAGGTACTCCATACCGACCTCCTGTGCCGGTCTCGAACTGAGGGATCAGTTTCCTGTTTTCGGGCGCGGCCAGCCTGTATTCTGCGGATGTATAGGCCCTCACAGCGACGCCAGAAACGCCAGCAGGGCTTTCTGGTCCGCGGGCTTTAATCGCAGGAAGCGCTCTGTCACCTCGTGCGCCTCTCCCTTGTGGCGGCGGATGGCGTCATCAACGGTTACCGAGTTGCCGTGGTGCATCAGCCGCGAGCGCAGCCGCAATCCCCACAGGGGCGCCGTCCTGATCTTGTTACGCGCGCATTGGGTGTCGCGCTCCAGCTTCGGATGCCTCCCGCCCTCGGCCACCGCAGTCTGGAAACTCTCGCTGCACTCGTCTTCGGCGGCGGTTTTCGCTTCCTCGCCGGCGGCCTTCTCCTCCTGCAAGCGCTTTTCGAGGCGCTCGTGGCCGAAATGTTCCACCAGCGCAATGGCGATTCCGTCCCCGGTTCCCACGTTGTGCAAAAGGAAATCGCTGAAAGGATGGATCGTCCGGTTCTCGACCGCGTCCGGATGCAGCCCGGGACCTCCGGGAGCAGCGGGGCTCTTGCCGGTCACAATGGTCTCCACGTGACAGCTTGCGCAACCGATTTTGGTGAACAGCTCTGCCCCGTGTTTCGCATCGGCAGTGGCAGCCAGTGTTTCGTCGCGCGCCGGCGCTTTCAGCGAGCGCATGAAGCTGGCGAAGTGGTCGATGTCTTCCAGGTTGTTGTCGGTCGGATCGGGCAGGCTGTTGGGCTCGGTGATTTTGTTCGGGTCCTTGTTTGGAATGGTTGTGGTCACCGGCGGATTGCAGATCGTCGTCACCTCCGTTTTCTGCTGGCCGTTGGTGATTCCCATTTCGTTCAGATAAGCGTCGCCGGCGAAGGCCAGCAGGCTGGCATGCTGGTCCTTCCAGCCGAAGCGACCGATGCGGTCCTTGCCCTCGCTCTCCGGGACCGGCACTTTTACGGCCTGGCCGCAGACGGTGCCATGCGACTGGCGGCACTGCTCTCTGCGGATCTTCAGCAGGGTTTCATCGGAGATGGCTTCCACGTAGCCGTCGCCCAGGAGGTTGGTTGCCAGGCGTGTGGTGCGTATGGTTTCGGTGTCGGGAACATGCTCCTGGATCTGGGGACAGATCGCCCGATCGTTGACCAGGGTCCTGCCCGTGATCACCTCGGCGCCGTGGTCAATGGGAATCTGCGGATTCTGAAACACTCCATGCGCGTCGAGATGTCCGGCGCGGAACTCGCTCACCTGGCTGGCCGCGCCGCTAACCGGGGTCTGGTGACATTCGCGGCAGGATTGGGCGTTGTAGAGCGGCCCCAGTCCGTCGGGAGCAATCTGCTCCACTTCCTCGAAGAAATCCTGGTCGGTGACGCGCCGGCCGGGATCGGAAAATCCGTTGCTCTGGTTATCGAATCCGGTAAGCGCCTCGGGCGGTGGAGTTGGCGCCTGTGCGCGTGGGTGGACTGTGACGGCAAGCGGCAATGCGCAGGCAAGCAGGAACAGCAGCCTTGCAAGCTTCATCGAACCCCTCCCTTTCGACGAAAGGTGGCCGCATCAAAATATCGGTATTGTCTCCGGACGTCAACCCAAAGCTCCTGAGCAGGAATTACGCGCGGCAGACACATCAAAAGCCGCCCCGCCGGCGGGCAGAGCAGCAAGCCGCAGCAGTCCAGTCCTCAAACCCATTAGCACACGAACAGAACGGGCGGCCGATTTCGGCCGCCCTGCTCCTGGCTCATCTCTCCGGAAACTTCCATTTGTCCCGGCGCAACCCGCCCTCTTAAGACGCGCCCATAACAGCGGTAGCGGGGCTACTTGGCTGCCGGCGGGGAAACAATCTCAGCCAGCCTGGGATCCTCCCGGACGCGGGAAAATTCTTCTTCCCGGTAAACGTCTTTCAGATCGGTGTACCCGTTCTCCCTCGCCTTTCGCAGGCACTGCAGGCAACTGTCAACATCGCCCATTCTGGCGTAAATCCTTGCCATCATGAAATCGTGTTTGGCGCGCTCGTCGCGGCTGATGATCTGTGCGGAGATTCCGGCATTCGAAGTGTGCGCCAGCACTTCCGGATCGAGTTCGAGGGCGCGGGTGTACTCCCGCATCGCCTCATTCACGTCATTTTGAGCGAACCAGGCAACCCCCAGGTTTACATGGAATACGGCGCGGCTCGGGTCCAGAGCTATCGCCTTCCGGAAATTTTTCACCGCCGTCCCATAATTTCTCTTCACGTAGTAGATGACGCCGAGATTGTTCCACCCATCGGGATAGCGGCGGTCGTACTTCGTGGTCTTGCCGAAGTCGGCGAGCGCTCCCTCATAGGCGCCCATGGATAGTTCGGCCAGTCCGGCTTTGTTATAAAGCTTCGCGTTTTTGCTCTCACGGCGGAGAGCTTCTCTGAAATAGACGATAGCCTGTTCATAGTCCTTCTGCGCTCTGCATTCGTCGCCGGCTTTTTCCAGTTGGGCCACGGTCATCGACTGCATGGCGGCTGTGTCCTGCCGGGTCTGGCCGGTGGCGACACCCCCAAGGGCACCCACGCACAGGCCCAACAACGCGATGCATGGCAATATGGCGTTTCGCATACCGATGTTCCCTTCCCCAGGTTTCGGCTACCTCTGAGGCGCGCCGCAAGCCCGGAATCCGCTTTTTCCATGCGGATGGCGTTGCCCTATTCGCCGCGGACCGTCAGCACCGGGCAATGCGCATTCCGCAGCACGTGATGCAGCGTCGACCATGGCACGTGGGTCGAAAGGACGCCGCCCGCACGTGAACCCATGACCAGCAGATCCACCTTCCTGGTGTCGGCCAGCCGCACGATCTCCACTTCGGGAATGCCGGCCTCAACTTCGATCTCGGGCTGGTAGGCGAGGTCAGTATCCGGCGGCACCATCCGCAGCAGTTTGTTGCGGTCCTGTCGCCTCCACTCCAGCAGTTCCGACGCCGTCTGCGGTTTGGTCTGGATGACATGCAGCAGCGTCAGATCAGCCCGGTCCTCCTCGGACAGAGAGAGTGCGTACGCCAGAGCGCGCTGCGATCCGGAAGAAAAATCGCTGGCATAAAGAATGTGGCTGAAGCGCTCCAGCGAGGTAAATTCGACATGCGGTCCCACCGTCAGCACGGGACAGGTGGCGTGCCGGGTGACGGTTTCCGCCGTCGAGCCCAGAAACAGCTTCTTGACTCCCGCGTCACCATGCGTGCCCATGACGATCAGGTCCACTTTGTCGCGGGCCACAATCTGCGCCAGCACATCCCACGTCACTCCGGAGGCGACGAGGGAGTCGTGCCTGACTGCCTTCAGACACTCGGCAGCTTCCAATTCCGCCATCCGCTTCTCTGCGATATTCCGCACCGCATCCGAGGGCGCGGCCCAGGGCGTTGTCGCCGCCGCCGAGGCCTCCGGAGGCAAAACATGCGTCAGGAAAAGAACGGAGCCGTAACGCCTGGCCAGCGAGGCGGCGCAGTAAAAGGCATTTTGCGATTCGGCAGAAAAATCGGTTGCCAGCAGGATCGTGTTGATGGCGATTCGGGAGAGTTTAACCTGAGAGGCCATGCATACCTCCTTGCGGAGTGGACACACACCCCCATACGCCTATATGTAAGACGCGGAAAGGAAGCCGTCAATGTCGGCAATCACCCCGGCTGGTGATAACGCGCGGAATTTTCCCGCACAGGGAACCCCGGCCACAGACGACACGGACGTGTTTTTTCAGGATTGCCGGCTCGAAAAGGCGCCGTGGCCCGGCGAATGCAGGGCGACCCCGGCACCTGCTCGCGGCGATGCGCTACGCCGTTCCCAGCCGCTTCAGCACCGTCTCGCGGAAGCCGCGACTTAGCGTCAGTTTTGTACCGTCACGCAACAGGATCGCGTAATCCCCATACAGCGACGGCCGCAGCGTCTTGATGCGGTCCACGTTTACCAGGGTCGAGCGATGCACGCGCAGGAACTGCCGGTGCCCAAGCCGGGACTCCAGCGAGGTGATGGTTTCGCGCAGGATGTGGGTGGCGGGGCCGACGTGCAGGCAGACATAATTGCCCGCCGACTCTGCCCAGTCGATTTCGCTCGGCTTCAGGCAGACAATCTCGCCATCAGCCTTGATGACGATGCGCTGGGGAGCGTTCTGCCGCGAGTCGAGTTCGGCCAGCAGGTCGAGCACGCGCCGCTGGAACATGGCCTCCGAAGGATGCTGCAGCTGCTTGCGGGCATGTTCCAGCGCCTCCGCCAGACGCTCCTTCACCACCGGCTTCAGCAGGTAGTCGAGCGCGTGGACCTCGAAGGCCTTCATGGCGTAGCGGTCGTAGGCGGTGACAAAGATGGTGAGCGGCATGTGCTGGTCGCGCAGCGCCGAGACCACTCCGAAGCCGTCGATTTCCGGCATCTGGATATCGAGGAAGACCAGATCGGGCTTCTCGCGTTTGATGAGCGAGATCGCCGACTTGCCGTCGCCGCACTCGGCGACAATCTGCAGATCGGGTTCGGCTTCCAGCATGCCACGCAGGCGTTCGCGGGCGAGGGCTTCATCGTCGCTAAGCAACACTCGAATGGGCATTGTCGGTACTGACCTCCTCGGAATAGGTGCGGAATGGCAGGTGGATTTTGACGATGCAGCCTCCGCCGGGCGCATCTTCCAGTGTCAGCCGGTGATCGTGGTTGTAGAGCTGTTGCAGACGGGCGCGGGTGTTGCGCAGTCCAACGCCCTCCGCCGGGACAACCCCGCCTAAACAGGTCAGCCCCACGCCGTTGTCGCAAATCTCGATCCACAGCTCGTCGAAGACCTGGCGGCTGGAGATGCGGATGTTACCGGGGGCACGCCGCGGCCCGATGCCGTGGCGGATGGCGTTCTCCACCAGCGGCTGCAGCAGCATGTTGGGCACCAGCGCCGACAGGGTGTTGCCGGCGATGTCCATCTCCACCTGCAGGCGCTCCTGGAAGCGCGTCTGCTGGATGTCGATATATTTCTGCAGCACGGTTAGCTCGCGGCTGAGCGGCACCTCGTGCACGCCCACCGCATCCAGCGAAAAACGCAGCAGGTCGGCCAGTTGCAGCGTCATGTTCTCGGCGGCGGGACCGTCGTTGCGGGCCAGGGCGGCAATCGAGTTCAGGGTGTTAAACAGGAAATGCGGCTCCAGCTGGATCTTCAGCACTTCCAGTTGGGCATGCGCCAGTTGCGCTTCCAGTTGCGACGATTGCAGCTCCCGTTCACGATACTTGCCGTAATATCCGATCGCCTGGGTGATCAGCAGGATGTACCAGTAGCGCTGCAGGTCCATGAAGGCGCGCGAGAGCACGTGGGCGAAGAAGGGAACATGAGACCTGGGGATCCACGGTATCGAGGGTTCGATCCAGACGATGAGCGAGGCGGCCAGAAAAGTCAGCGTGATGCTGGCGGCCAGATGCAGTGGCAGCATCGCTCTCCAGTTGCTGCGGTCAAATGTAAAGCGCCGCGAGAGGGCATAGACCGGGGGCGTCAACAGCGACCACACCCAGGAGATGGTCAGGTTCCAGGCGAGAAGCTGGGGCCAACTCTCGGGGCTGCCGATGGATGCCGTGTAGACATGCGCCCCGGCCGCGCTGAGGAAGGCCAGCACCGTCCACAGCACGAAGCCGACCGCCCACACGCGTACCCATGCCCGCGCGCGCTCCAGCATCCGGCCGACCGAAGCGGCCCGACGGACGACAACGCGGTCAGCAGAAAAGCTGGCTTTCTCCGCCCTTTCCAACTCCTCTGTCATGGTGAGCTACCCGTTTTGCGCTAAACCTTGGGGAAACGTGGACCAGCTGCACCCTATCCGTGATAGACGATATTCAGCCCAAGATGTTTCCGGAAATTGACAGGGATCGCGAATCGAGGCACCAAAAGGCTATGATCAACATGGTTCCTTGTCGCGGACTGTCCGGATACGGACACCCGGTACAGACCTTCAGGCGCTGCTGTATACGATTCGAAGATAGCCCATGCCGGCTGCCGCCGGCGGCACGCGACTTTATGCACGAACTCGGCATTGCCGCCTCCATCCTGGAATCGGTCGAGAAGGAGGCCGAGCGCCATCCCGGCGGACACATTTCGAGAGTGGGCGTTAAGATTGGAGAGCTCTCGGGAGTCGATGGCGACGCGCTGCAGTTTGGCTTCGAGGTCCTGGTGAAGGACACCCCATGGGAGCCTCTCACGCTGGAGGTGGAACTTGTTCCCCGCGTGCAGCGCTGCTCGAAGTGCGCCTACGAGTTCCGCATGACCGACTTCGATCCGCGATGTCCGCTGTGCGGCGATTTTGCCAGCCAGTGCATCAGCGGAGAAGAGCTCGATATTGCCTACATGGAAGTGGACGAATGAACCGCATCGCCGTAGAAAGAAAAGTCCTGAACGAAAACCAGATTCTCGCCGAGCAGTTGCGCGAGCGCTATCGCCAGAACGGGGTCCTGTGCGTGAACCTGATCAGCGCGCCCGGCTCGGGCAAAACCGCCCTGCTGGAGCGGACGCTGGAGCGCATGGACAACAGCACGCGCGTGGCCGTGCTCACCGGCGACCTGCAGACGGAAAACGACGCAAAGCGGCTGGCGAAGTTCGGCTTTCCGGTAAAGCAGATCACTACCGGGGGCACCTGCCATCTGGACGCGAAGATGATCGAGCGCCATCTTGCCGGCTGGAGTCTTGAAGACCTCGATCTCCTGATTGTGGAGAACGTGGGCAATCTGGTCTGTCCTTCCAGCTACGACCTCGGGGAAGCCGCGAAGATCGTGCTTCTGAGCACCACCGAGGGCGAAGACAAACCGCTCAAGTATCCTTCCATCTTCTTCAAGTCGGAGCTCATGCTGCTGACCAAGATTGACCTGCTGCCCTATGTTCCTTTCAATGCCGGGCTGGCGCGCGAGAACGCCCGCAGGGTGCATCCCGGAATGGAGATCATCGACGTCTCCAGCATCACCGGCGAGGGTCTGGACCGCTGGATGGGGTGGCTGCAGGCGCGCCAGAAGAAACCGGTAGCGGCTGACAGCTAGCCTCGCACCGGCGCATCCATGATGGGTGCAGCCGCCGGGTTGCCGCGCAAGGGCGGGTTCCCGGCGTGCCCCTGCCGATGTTGGCGCGAGGATCCGGGGAAGAGGCTGAGACCCCTCCGGTGACGCACATCACACCCCCACGTGACGCCACTCACGGCCTGTCGGGTCGCCCCAATCCTATCGTTAAACCATACAAACGAGCCGTAGTCCGCAGGAGCGGGGGAGGAAATCAACATGACGGCAGGCAATGGCAGCACCCATCCGGCGACGAAAAAGGAGTTCAGGCCGCGGCTGATCTTCTGGGAGGTCACCAAGGGCTGCAATCTGCGCTGTATTCACTGCCGCGCCACGGCGACCGAGCTCATGTCGCCTGCCGATCTGCCGACCAGCAAGGCGCTAAACATCATCTCCCAGATCGCCGACTTCGCCAATCCCATCCTCGTGCTCAGCGGCGGCGAGCCGCTCTACCGGCACGACATCTTCGAGCTGGCCGAGTATGCCACGGCCCGCGGCCTGCGCACCGCGCTGGCGACCAACGGCACGCTGGTCACCAAAGACATCGCCG
>Ga0335081_10001658_pt1 | contig 35489 bp, 34 predicted proteins | sample Lox_Sample_35_FD_206713 | JGI IMG/M metagenome (GOLD analysis project Ga0335081, IMG submission 206713) | Soil microbial communities from Loxahatchee National Wildlife Refuge, Florida, United States - Lox_Sample_3.5 | ecosystem: Environmental > Terrestrial > Soil > Wetlands | place: USA...
GGTGAAAATCGCCGCGCGAGATTCACCCTGAACGGGCTTGGCGAAAATCAGGTAACCCTCGGTGAAGTACAGCTTGATATCTTCCTGCTGGAAATCGAGATCGCGCACGCGGTAGCATTCGTCCGGGTCGAGCCCGGCGGCGCGGATCGCTTTGGCAAGATCCGCCGCGGAAGGCGCGGCCGCGAAGCAGGGTCCGCAGACGAGAACCAGCGGAATGCAAAGCCGACCAAAGCGCGCCACGTTGACTCCAGTGTACCCCCGAAACCGCGGGACCCTCGCTACGCTGATGACGCGTCCCGGCGATTCGCCCGCCGCCGACCGCTCCGTGACCGTCGCGGCTCCGCTGGAGCGCTGCGGTTAGGCAGCGGAGCCGCGCGCGTCAGCAAGCGGTCCCTGTGCGAAATGCGCTTCCAATCGCGATCCTGGGCTCGGCGATGCCTTAGCGGCGCGAAAACAGCCAGCCGATCAGCGTCAGCACCGCGCTCAGAATCAGGCAGGTGACGATGGGGAAATAGAAGGTGGAGTGCTTGCCGCGGATGACGATATCGCCCGGCAGCCGGCCGAAACGGATGGGCAGCCGCTCGCCCAGGGTAAACAGCACGCCCACTACGATCAGCAGCACTCCGGCGTAGATCAGGAACCGGCCCACGTTCTCATTATTGCGCCGCCCGGAATTCCTATAATGGTGCGGAGGACTACTCCTGCTTATGATTCTGGAAGCGACCGTGCCGCCGGCTCTCGAAGATGAATTCAATCCGCGCCTTTCGGCCGAAGCGCGCTTCGACGCCGCGGCCGCCCGCCTGAAACTGGACGACGGAATGCAGAAAGTGCTGCGCACCCCGTCGCGCGAGATCATCGTGCATATTCCCGTGGTGCTCGACGACGGGAGGCTGGAGGTGTTCACCGGTTATCGCGTGCAGCATTCCATCGCGCGCGGGCCCGCCAAGGGCGGAATTCGATACGCTCCCGACGTGACCCTGGACGAGGTACGCGCGCTGGCCTCGTGGATGACGTGGAAATGCGCGGTGGTCAACATTCCCTTCGGCGGCGGCAAGGGCGGCGTGATCTGCGACCCGGCGCTCCTCTCCGAGTTCGAGCTGGAACGCATCACGCGGCGCTACACCGCGGAAATTTTCGACTTCATCGGCCCGGAGATCGACGTTCCCGCGCCGGACATGAACACCAACGAGCAGACCATGGCGTGGATCATGGACACCTTCTCGATGCACGCCCGTCAGACGCAGGCCGCGGTGGTGACGGGAAAGCCGATCGCGATCGGCGGCTCGCGCGGACGCACGGAAGCCACCGGCCGGGGGTGCATGATCGTCATCGAGCAGGCGCTGCGGCGGCTGCGTCTGGAGCGCAGCCGGACGCGCGTGGTGATCCAGGGATTCGGGAACGTCGGCGGAATGGCCGCGCGGCTGATGGCGCGCGACGGCTACAAGATCGTGTGCATTATCGAGTGGGACGCCGCGGTGTACAACGCCAAGGGGCTGGATATCGCGGCGCTGATGACGCACCGCCGCGAAACCGGGTCGATCGCGGGATTTTCCGGCGGCGAAGAGATTGACCGCAACCAGGCGCTGTTCCTCGAAACCGACGTGCTGATTCCCGCCGCCAAGGAGAACGTGATCACGTCGCAGAACGCGCATCGCCTGCAGTGCAAAATTCTGTGTGAAGGCGCCAACGGCCCGTCCACCCACGCAGCCGACTCGATTCTGGCCGAAAAGGGCATCTTCGTAATCCCCGACATCCTGGCCAACGCGGGCGGCGTGACGGTGTCGTACTTCGAATGGGTGCAGGACCGGCAGGGCTACTTCTGGAGCGAGCAGATGGTGAACGATCGCCTGGAGGAGATCATGGTCGACAGCTTCCAGGACGTGGTCGCCTATTCAGACCAGCACGGCGTGAACAATCGCCTGGCTGCGTACATGCTGGCGCTCGACCGGGTCGCGCAGGCCATCCGTTTGCGCGGAATTTACGCATAACTGCGGTTTAATCGCAGGACTCACGACGCCGCGGTAGTCAATTCCGCGGCTCTGTCGCGCAGCCACGCGGCTTCCCCGCGCTTGCGCAGCATTTCGAGCAGTTCGGCGCGATGCTGCATGTTGCCGGCGAGCTCCGGGACCCGCTCGGCGCCGCAAGCCTCCCACACTTTCGCCGCGCGTCCCAGCTCGGCGACCGCTTCGATGTAGCGCCCGCAGCATTCGTCGATGTGCGCCGAAGTTTCGTAGGCGATCGCCAGCCGCGGGCCCTTCCGGCCGCGGAACGTTCCGATCGCTTCGGAAAGCAGCTCGCGGGCGCGCGCGTAATTGGACCATCCGATATACATGTTGGCCAAGCCGAATTGCATGTCGGCCAGCTCTTCGAGATCGCCGCCGACGATGCGTTGTTTCAGCATCAACGAGCGCTCATACAGCTCCGCCGCGCCCTCGATATCGCCCGATTCTTCGAGCGATCCGGCCAGGTGATGCAAATCGCTCACCGTCTCGGGAGCATCGTGGCCCAACAGCTTTTCGTGTGCGCGCAGGGAGCTCCGCAGGCAGCGTTGCGCCTCCTGGTGATTGCCCAGCGCACGGTAGAGGCGTCCCAGCTCGCTCACCAGGCGGACCGTTTCCGCGTGCTCTTCGCCGCAAATCTGCTCGTGCAGCCGCACCGCTTTCTCGAGCGCCGGAACCGCGTCCTCGGGCCGGCCGCACTTGTGGCGCGCGATTCCCAGCCGGTGCACTCTCCGCGCCATGCGCAGCGGATCGGGATGCGGCATGACCGATTCGATACGCACCCCTTCCTGTAGCGCGGCCTCCATCGCGGGAAAATTTTCGGCGTCGCAGAAAACTTCGGCTAGCGCGTCCAGGCACTGGAGGTATCCGGCGGGATTGGAGATCCTGGCGGTGTGCTCCAGCGCCGCGCGCACCGTCTGCTCGGCTTCGGCGACTTTGCCCTGCTTCCGCTGCGCCTCGGCGAGCAGCAGCCGGTAATGAATCTTGCGCACCGAATGTTCGCGCGCGTCGGCTTCGGCGACCGCCTGCGCCAGGTATTTTTCCGCCTCCGGCCAGTTGCGCGCCTTCAGGTGCCGCTCGCCTTCCACGCGATTCAGGCTGCGCTCCAGGCTCCAGGAACCAAGCTGGGGCGTGGCCCGGTTTGCCAGTTGAATCGACCAGCGCAACGCGATGCTCAGTGGAATCATGGCGACGGCTACGTAAGAATCCGTTCACCATATCGTCCGTCTAAGCAATTAACTTTAGGTCCGGCGCGCGCGTATGACCAACGCTGCGGTTTTTGCCCTATTCCCGCTTACGCGCTTGGGCGAGGGCGCTCTATTTCGCCGCGCTCTCGACGATTTTCAGCTTCGCCCCCGCAAGTTGCGCCACCGCGCCCAGGGTCGTCTGCGTCGCGTTCAGTCCCAGCCGGAAATCGCCGTCGGAAAAATGGGAATACACGTCGGTCGGCTGGTGATGCGTCGGGTCCCAGCCCGCGCCGATCTCCGAGCCGCGCTCGAGCTCCCGCAGGCTGATCGAGGCGACCTCATCCTGGAACGCGGATGAATCCGTGTTGGTCATGTGATTGCCCACCTGCGCGGGATAATCCGTCGCGTATTTTTCGTTGGCGTCGCGGAACGCCCAGGCGAGCTCCTGCGCCTGCGCCGCGAACTTGGAGCGCGACTGGAATTCGATATTCACGTCGGCTTCCGCACGCTGGTGATCGCTCACCGTGCCGTCTCTGCGCGGCATTCCGTGGTCGAACAGCATCATGTCGTGCTGGATCATGCCCAGCCATTTCGGCTCAGGATATTTTCCCGATCCCGGCGGGTCCTCCTTGCCTTGCAGGTCCTTGCGCTGCGCGACGTAGGCGCGCGCGCCGTTCAGCCCGGTCTCCTCGTTGTTCCACAGCGCGAAACGGATGGAGCGTTCCGTGATCACGTCCGCGCTGCTGAGCACACGCGCGATCTCCATCACCAGCGCCGTGCCCGATCCGTCGTCGTTGGCCGCTTCGCCCCACCCGATTCCGTCCATATGCCCCGCAACGATGTACATCTCTTCCGGATGCGTCGATCCGATCTTGGTGCAGTACACCTCTTCGCGCGGCCCCGGCGTGGAGGGCTGCGAATTCAGCTCGCGCAGCCGCGTGTCGTGCTGTAAATCGGGATCCTCGTTGACGCCCACCAGCCCGCGCTCGCCCTTGATCGTCCCGCCTCCCGGAATGCCTCCGCGTCCGCGCCCGCCCCTGCCGCCGCGACCCCGTCCACCGGGCGCGGGCGGAGCGTACTCGTAATGAATGCGCTCAGTATTGGTGCAGCCGTAGGTTTTGAGCTGCGCCTCGATCCAGTCAATCGCCTGGCGATTGCGATCGGTCCCCTGGCGCCGGTCGCCGAATTTCGTCAGGCCGCGGATGGTCGCCTTGTAACGCTGAAGATCGAGCCGGCCGACCATCGTCTTGACCGGATCATCTTCAGGGGAAGCAGGTTGAGCAGGAGCATTAACGGCCAGCATCGCCGCGATCGGGAGCAGGATTCGCATGAGCATAGATTCGGCTATTGTACTATTTCACCCTTACTTCACACGTTACCTTACACCGCTCGCCACTCGCGCGGGCAGAAATTCGTCGCCGGCCCGCCAGGTCGGCAGTTTCTCCGTGTTCGCGATGTTCACTCCCATCAGGAAGCCGAAGCGCGCGAACTGCTCCATGCCCGAAAAATCCCAATCGTCGTGATATTCATCGGACGGTTGATGGTAATGATGGTCCTCAAAATCGTCGAAGAGCTTTTTGCCCGTCCCCGGCGGCTTTCCAACCAGGTCCGACCCTCCTTCGATCGAAAAAGCGGGAATGCCCGCGCGCGCGAAGGAAAAATGATCGGAGCGGTAATACGAGCCGGCTTCCGGACGCGGGTCCGGCTCAATGCTCAGATCGAAGCGCCGCGCCGCATCCTGGACGATCGGCCACAGCGTAGTGCGATCCGCTCCGGTGAGCACCACGTCATTTGCGCGGCCGAACGGCATGAACATGTCGAGATTGAGATCGGCCGCGGTCTTGCCGGTCGGGACGATCGGGTGCCGGCTGTAATATTCCGATCCGCGCAAACCGGCCTCCTCCGCGGTCACCGCGAGAAACAGCGCGGAGCGGCGCGGCTTTTCCGGCAGCATCGCCCAGGCGCGCGCGATTTCCAGGATCATGGCGCAGCCGGTGGCATTGTCGGCGGCGCCGTTGTAGATGGAATCGCCATTGACCGGCGCGCCGATGCCCAGGTGATCCCAGTGTGCGCTGAAAATCACCGCCTGATCCTTGAGCGAGGGATCGCTGCCCTCGATTTTCGCAGCAACATTGCGCGTGTGGATTTCGCGGACCTTCGAATTCATGTAGCCGCGGAAGCGCAGCGGCAGCGGAATGGGACGGAAACCGCGCGTATCCGCCATCTTCAGCAGCTCGTCGACGTTTTTTCCGATGCTCGCCGCGATCTGCTCGCCTGCGTCCTTAGTTACCCACGCAGCCATCGCGAGCGCGGGCTCACCCGGCGCGAGCTTCACCTGCTGATCCTCTCGCCCCCACGACGATCGCACCACTTCCCATCCGTAGCTCGCCGTCAGCGTGGTGTGAATAATGATCGCCGCGACCGCTCCCTTGCGCGTGGCCTCTTCGTATTTGTACGTCCACCGTCCGTAGTACGTCAGCGCGCGGCCGCCGAAAAATGACGGATCTTCCGAAGGCGGCTCGTTGGTGAACAGCACCACCACTTTTCCGCGCACGTCGGTGTCTTTGTAATCGTCCCAGTTGAATTCCGGCGCGGTGATGCCGTGTCCGACGAAGACCGCCTCCGCGTCGAACGACGCTTCCGGCTTCTGCTGATTGGTGACGCCCACGAAATCGTCGAGCCAGCGAAACTGCGTTGTCTTGCCGCCCGAGCCGGTCATGGCGAGCTGCGCGGTCGGCTGAGGATCGACGCCCACCAGCGTCAGGTTCTGAAAATACGTGCCGTCGTCGCCGGCTGGTTTGGCGCCTTCGAGAGCGAACTGCGTCGCGATGTATTCGGTCGCAAGATCGCCGCCGCGCGTGCCGGTGCCGCGGCCTTCGAGCAGATCGCTCGCCAGGAACTTCACGTGCGCGCGAATCCGCTCGGCTGAAATTTCGGTCATCTGGGCCGATGCCGAAATCGCGGCGAGAAGGAACATGAGTTTACGTTTCATCCCGCGTGGCGCCCGCAGCCGGAAAACGCGATGCTCGCGCGCGTTGTCCACATAAATAGGAGTTGCCATGGAAACTCTCGTACTCATCATAGGGATTTGCGTTGCGGTCTGCGCGGTGGCCCTGCTCCTTCAGATCTGGGCGTGGATTGCGCTGGCGGCGTCGGCGCAGCGCATGTTTAACGTGTTCAGCGATCGTGCCCGACGTTTCGCCCCCCTCCGCGCCTCCGTCACGGCTACCCTTCGTGAAAATCGCGAGGAATTACGCAACATGACTCGCGCCGCCAAGGATCTGGTCGCCATCGCGCGCCGCGAAACGGCCGCGGTGAAGGGCGTGAAGTCCGATGCCGAGCGGCACTACGTCGCCGAACGTGAGCGCGCCGAGCTCGCCTACGGAGACCTGAAAGAGCGCGCGGCACAAACGGCCGAAGTAGTGGAAACCGGAATCGCCGAGCCGTGGCGCGAGGTCGCCGACTTCCTGCGCGGAGTCGAGCTGGGCTACGCCGAGGTCGCGCCGGAGCTGCAAGAGAAGCCGAAAGAAGCCCCTCGCCATCGCCCGGCGGCGTGACCGAGCGTCAGCCGACCCTGCAGGGTTCTTCCCGATCTCCCACGCTAACGAGCTGGCATCGCCGCGACGCTACAATCGTTCCTATAGTGCGGCTCCTCGGAATGTTCTTGCTCGCAGCGATGCCGGTGCTTCACGGTGAGGATACCCGGCTTGCCGCCATCCGCGAGGCGCTCGTTCCAATGCGAAGTGCGCCTGGCCCGCTACCAGCGAGGGGCGCAGAGCCCGTTTTCACGACGATAAAGCACGAGCTGCGGGACTGGATCGAATCCCGCCTGCCAGCCTTGCATTGGGACGGGGAACGCTGGAACCCAAATCCCGTTGTCCTCCAGGAACAGTTCAACACAGAGCTAGACGGCGCCGGACTATTGTTTCACCCTCCCGCCAAACCGACCAGCAATGGATACGATTATTACGGCTTCCTTGGCCGGATCGGATTTGAAATGAACTCAGGAGGCGTGCTGGTGGTGAAAACGTCGATCGGCATCCAGGTCTGCGGCTTGGACGAATCGGCGTACGCATACCAGCAAGTCGACGGAAAATGGAAGAGATTTTGGGAAACCGAGCAGGATGATTACACTGAGAAGAATTATCTTCCTCAAAACCTCCGCGACATCGCGATCGGCCCTGCCGGCTATCGCGGCGACCGGCTCAAGCACCTGATCGTCACAGTAGGATTCAACCCCTGGTGCACCTCGAATTGGCAGATGGTCTACGATCGCGTCTGGCAGAGCCAGGGGACTTACGCCGCGGCGCGGCTGCTTCTGGACGGGCGGGAACTGGCATTTCGGGACGAACCGCTCCACGCAGCGGCTGGACGCGACAACGTTCTCATCGAATACGGCGTCAGCGACACCGGGGCCGGATTCCGGCGCCCGGAGGTGCGTCATTACCAGCTCCGATCCGGCAAGCTCGAACGCACCGACCCCGTCGCGTCGACCCCACGCAACTTCGCGTCGTTCTGGTTGACCGATCCATGGCAAGTGGTCTCCAATTGGACCGATGAATCGAGCCGCACGACTCTCCACGGATGGCTCGATCAGCACAGGGGACCTTTTAACGAGTTCAACTCCCCGACGATGCATTGCCGAACACGGCCCGATCTGTGGCAAGTTCCACTCACGGCCCGTGAAGACGATGAACAGCGGTTCTATCTTCTAATTCGCTGGCGCCCTCCGTACCGTTTCACAATGGTTGCTATAAACCAACATCCGTCGCCCGACTGCACTGAGGAAGATCGTGAAGCGGATCAACCACGATCATTGTCCCTGCCCCCGTAAGCGTGATTCTCCCGACAGCACGCTCCCCGGGCGCTAAGATCCAGCTAGTGGGCGACAACAAGAAGCTCGATCAAGCCGCGAAGAAGATCCTCGCCATTCTCGACGATCACGCCAAAGACTTTACTCCTGCCGAGCAGGACGCGAAATGGCGCGCCTTCAGCCGAGCCGTGGCTAAGGTCGGAACTCGCGCCAGGCGTGCGGCGCGTCCAAAAACTGCTTCGAGTCCTCGCGCAGGCCGAAAGCACGCATAGCCGCACGGAATTCCTTCTCTGCGCCAAGCGTAAGCAACCGGCGCATCTCTTCCAGTCGCTTCAGAGCTTTTCGCCGCTGCTCGATATCGACCGGCCTGCGGCCTCGGCGGCCCTCCTGGGCGACAACGTCCTTCAGATCCTTTTCGCGATCCTTCACGATTCACCCTTGAGCAAATTGATTGCAGTCTTACATCACCCTACCGCCGGCAGTTCTTTCACAATCTCCCCCACAAACGATTTCGCGTCGCCGAACAGCATCAGCGTGCGGTCCATGTAGTACAGCTCGTTGTCGATCCCCGCAAAGCCCGGGTTCATGCTGCGCTTGATCACCATCACCGTCTGCGCTTTATCGACGTCCAGGATCGGCATGCCGTAAATCGGGCTGTTCTTGTCGTGCCGCGCGGCGGGGTTCACCACGTCGTTGGCGCCAATAACCAGGGCGACATCGGCCTCGGCGAAATCGGGATTGATGTCCTCCATCTCGTGCAGGCGATCGTAGGGAATGTCGGCTTCAGCCAGCAGCACATTCATGTGGCCGGGCATGCGGCCGGCCACCGGATGAATGGCGAACTCCACGTCGACGCCGCGCTTGGTCAACGCGTCGGTCAGTTCGCGCAGCTTGTGCTGCGCCTGCGCCACCGCCATCCCGTATCCCGGAACCACGATCACCTTGCGTGCGCTCGCCAGCACCTGCGCGGCGTCTTCCGCCGTCGCCGATTTCACCGGCTTCGCCGCAACCTGCGCGGTCCCGCCCGCCTGCACCTGTCCGAACGCGCCGAACAGCACGTTGGTGAAGCTGCGGTTCATCGCTTTGCACATGATCACCGACAGAATGAACCCCGACGACGCGTTCACCGCGCCGGCGATGATCAGCAGCCGGTTTTCGAGCGCGAATCCCATGGCGCAGCACGCCGCGCCGGCGTAAGAGTTGAGCAGCGCGATCACCGTGGGCATGTCGCCGCCGCCGATGGGCATGATCAGCAGCACTCCGAACAGTAGCGCGAGGCCCGTGAACGCGGGAAACACCCAGGACGGCGCCGGCTCATAAATCATCCATCCGCCCAGGGCGAGCGCAAACGCGAAGAGCGACAGATTGACGAAATTCTGGCCGCGATACGTCATGGGCCGCGTCGGAATGATTTCCTGCAACTTTCCGAAGGCCATGATGCTCGCCGTCGTGGTCAGAAACCCGAGCACGATTTCGATCGCCAGAGCAGTCATTTTGAATCCGGTGACCGGCTCGCGATAGTATTCCGCCGTTCCGACCAGCGCCGCGGCGAACGCGCCAAACGCGTGTGACAGCGCGGTCAACTGTGGCACCGCGGTCATCGGCATCAAATAGGCGAGCGGAACGCCGATCGCCGCGCCCACCGCCATCGACACGAGAATCCATTCGAGACTGACCACTTCCTGCCGCAGCAGCGTTCCGATGATCGCGAACAGCAGCCCGAATTCGCCCGCGAACACGCCGCGCCGCGCGGTCACCGGCGAGCTCAGCCACTTGATGGAAAGAACCACCGACAGCGCCGCGACGATATACGCCGCCTGCCACACTCCGCCCGCGGCTTCGGTCATTTCGACCCTTCTTTTTTGCGGAACATCTTCAGCATGCGGTCGGTGATTAAAAATCCGGCGACAATGTTGATGGTGGAGCAGGTCACCGCAATGCACCCCAGCACCTTGCTGAGTGTGGGCGCCGTGCCCGAGCCCGCGATCAGGATCGCGCCCACCACCGAGATCGCCGAGATCGCGTTGGTCAGCGACATCAGCGGCGTGTGCAGCAGCGGCGACACGCGCCGCACCAGTTCCAGGCCCAGCGGCACCGCAAGCACCAGCACGTATAAACTGACTTCGATTTCGTTGCTCATTCGATTTATGCGGGAATTCCGAGCAGCGCCTGCACCTTGGGATTCACCACCTCGCCGTTGCGCGCGATCAGTGTCTCCCGCACGATCTCGTCGTTGAGATCGATGTTGAGCTGCCCGTCCTTGGTAATCATGTTCTTCAGAAAAGTCGCGATGTTGCGCGCGTACATTTCGCTCGCATGGCGCGGCACGGTCGCGGGAACGTTCATCGGACCGAGCACTGTGACTCCGCGCTCGATCACCGTTTCACCGGGCACCGTCACCTCGCAATTTCCGCCGCGCTCGGCCGCCAGATCGACGATCACCGATCCCGGCGCCATCGCCTGGACCATGTCGCGTGTGATCAGCAGCGGGGCCTTTTTCCCCGGCACCGCCGCGGTCGTGATCACCACGTCCTGCTCGCGCAGGACGAGCGCCATCTGCTCGCGCTGCCGGCGGATCGCGTCCTCGCTCAGGGCGCGCGCGTAGCCGCCTTCGCCTTCGGCCTTTTCCTCCACGGTGATGCTGACGAACTTCGCGCCCAGGCTCTCGATCTGCTCCTTGACCGCGCTGCGCACGTCATAGCCGCTGACGACAGCACCGAGTCTTCGCGAAGTCGCAATCGCCTGCAAACCCGCCACGCCTGCCCCGATCACCAGCACGCGCGCCGGCGCGATCGTCCCGGCCGCGGTGGTCATCATCGGAAACATTTTGGGCAGCGCCGACGCCGCCAGCAGCACGGCCTTATATCCCGCGATCGACGCCATCGAGGACAGCACGTCCATCGACTGCGCGCGCGTGGTGCGCGGAACCAGCTCCATCGAAAACAGCGTCGCGCCGGCCTGCGCGTACTTGAGCGCGATGGCCGCATCGGTCAGCGGATCGCACAAGCCGATGGCGATCACGTCTTTTCCCGGCGGCTCCTGCGGCACGCGCACGTGCAGCAGAACCTGCGCGCGGCCGCGAACCTCGGCGCCCGAGCCGAGCGTGGCTCCCTTCACCGAATAATCTTCATCCGGGAATCCGGCTTCCAGTCCCGCGCCCCGCTCGATCCACACCTCCACCTGCGATTTCTTCAACAGGTCGATGGAGCGGGGAACCACCGCCACGCGGCGTTCGGAAGGAAAATTTTCTTTGAGTACACCAGCGATGAGTGCCAACTTGTGGAAAACCTCTCGGATCGCAACAGGAGCTGAACTTTCATGATACCTTCCCCGGCGGCCGTATGGTAACATCGGACTTACCCCGCCGTTCTCTCGATTGACAAATCCAACTATGCCCGAACAACCCCGGAAGATCGTAGCTGTTCTGAACGACCTTTTTTTCACTGTGAAGATCAACGAATCGGCCAAGCGCGCCGGCTTTCCCATCGTCTTCGTCAAGAGCGAGCCTGACGTGCTCGCGCAGGCCGCGGACAAGCCGCCGCTGATCATCTTCGACCTGAACTATTCGGGCGTCGATCCGCTGAGTCTGATCCGCAAGTTGAAATCCGGCGAGGAGACGAAAAGCATTAACATCATCGGCTATGTTTCGCACGTTCAGGGCGACCTGAAGCAGGCCGCCCAGGAAGCCGGATGCGACATGGTGCTGGCCCGCTCGGCCTTTTCGCAAAATCTGCCGCAGATTTTGAAGCGGCACTCAGGCGTTTAGACCCGCCGCAGATACGGCAAATCGCGTTCGCCGCTGCGGCCGGAACGCAGCGAGCACCTGCGTTACAATAAGGCCCGGATGAAAAGGCTCCCGGGTCGCTCTGGGCCAAACCGGCTCGGGCCGTTAACTGCGGGCCGTCTATGTACCCGATCCGACGCCGGACAGCGTCTTCGTAATCACAGCGTACGAACTGGCCGGGAAGCCGCATCCGCCGCTAATTTTTGCCCTTCCCCCGCACCCGCGCGACATCATCCGAAAGCTGGCGCGCGATTTTTTCGGCTACGTCGGCGCTCGCGCCGCGAAATCTCGCGCCCGTGCTTTCCTGCGTGGTGGACCAGATCACGTCGCCGTCCTTGTTCACCAGGCGCACCGTCGCGATCGCTTCGTGCCGGCGCTCCTTGCTGCTCTGCGACTCCTCATCGCCGATCCCCATATTGAAGGACCGTCCGCTGCGCGTGTCGTAGCCCGAGCCGGCGCCGTTGAAATGCGTGCTGGTGCCCTGCGACGTATCCCGGGTCGATCCGCCGTGCATGTTGATCCCCTCCGAAGAAGAAAACGTATCGGTGAAGATAAGATCTTCGGCTGCGCCGCGCATTACCACGTCGGCGCGGTCCTCACGCTCGGTGATGATGAACAGCTTCGCTCCGTTCAGGCTGCTCATCAGCAGGTCGCGCATCTGCGCCGCGGTTTCACCGCCGGTCAGCCGGTCGACGTAGACGCGCTTGATACCCACAAGCTGGTTGGACAGATCCTCCTGCCCCAGCAGCAATAAGAGAACGATCGCGATCATCCGTGACCCGCCTTTCGCGCTTCCTCGTCCTGGTACTCGATCCGCAAGCCGGTGCGCGCCTCCAGGCTCACCAGCGTCGCGCGAATATCGTTCTTGTCCACGCGAAACACCATCGCCTGGTGATTGCCATCCGCATCGGTGTAGCCGACGCTCAGAAAATGTTTGCGCTTCTTGGTCAGCAGAAAAACCGGCGAGATGGCGATCGCCAGCAGCACTCTGCGGTCCACCTTCTGGCCGTATTCGAGCGATTCGATGCGGTCATAGGGCACGCGCACCTGCGCTTTCTTGGTGTAAAACGCGAAATAATGCCCGTCGGTCACATCGATCGACCCGCCGGTCCCGCTCTCGATTCCCGCCACGGTCCCGCCGATATATTCGGCCCGGCTCTGAGCGTGCAGCGCAACGGCCAGGATCCCCACCATCAGGAGTCGCACACAATTTAGTGAAGCGAGCGCCGCGAAATTCTCACCTCAATCGCAACCCTGGTACGCTGCAATTGGGCCCAAAATGGACCTGCACAAGCCCGCGGCCATCATCCTGCTTCTCGATTCGGAGCGCGTCATGCGCGCCGGCATCCGCGACGCGCTTGAAGAAGCCGGCTACATGGTCATCACCGCGGGCGACCTGGGCAAGGCCGTCGACCGCCTCGATGAAATGCGCCCTGACCTGCTGATCACGCGCCCCTACATCAACAGCATGCCCGGATGGATGGCGGCCGAATATCTGCGCACCAAGCGCAACGGGCTGCCCGTCCTGATCGTCGCCGGATTCATGGAAGACGACCGCACCGAGGTCCGCAACGCGATCCAGGATTTCTTCACGTTTCCCGCCCCGTTCCGCCGCGCCGATCTGCTCGCGGAAGTGAAAAAGGTACTGGATCAGGTTCGAAGCCGAACCGAGCCGCGCGTGTGAGCGAGTGGTCTTCTATCGTCCCGGCGCGCGCGGGGAGGCGCGGACCGCGCGCTCGAACGCCCAGCCGCGGATGTGATTGATCTGCTCCTTCATGGTCCTCGACAACGGCACGATCTTCACCGCCACGCTGATCAGGTCCTGGTCGGTCAGCGCCCGGTCTTCCAGGCGCGCCCGCGTCAACGCCGACACCACGCACTGCTCGATCTCCGCGCCCGTCCACCCGCTGGTGAACTGGAGCAACTGTTCGAGGTTGAACTGGTCCGGATCGGCGTTGCGGCGCTGCAAATGGATCCGGAAAATCTCGAGTTGTTCCTCTTCAAGCGGCAGGTCGACGAAAAAAACCTCGTCAAAGCGGCCCTTGCGAATCATTTCGGCGGGAAGCAGGTCGATGCGGTTGGCCGTCGCGGCGACGAACAGCCCGCGCGCCTTCTCCTGCATCCAGGTGAGGAAGAACGCGAACATGCGCCCCTGCTCGCCGCTCGACTCGCTCGAGGTGATGCCCATCTCGATCTCATCGAACCACAGCACCGCGGGCGCCATGTCCTCCATCATTCGGCACGCCGCGACGAACGCGCCTTCGGCCTTGCCGTGGCGTCCGGAAAAAATCTCGGTCATGTCCACGCGATACAGCGGCAGGTCGAAAGCGGAAGCGATGGCCTTGACGCACAGGCTTTTTCCGCATCCGGGGATGCCCATAAGGAGCACGCCCTTGGGCACGATCTCCGCGTTCAGTTGGTCGCGCATCTGGAACAGTTTGCGCCGGTCGAGCAGCCACTTCTTCAGACCCTCGAGTCCGCCGAGTTGCTGCAAGTTGGTTTCATCGGCGATGTACTCGATGTAGCCGCTGCGATTGATCAGCAGGCGTTTTTCCTGGAGCAGCAGCGGCATGGCTTCGGGACCGAAGGAGCGGCCCGCGCTGATCACGCGGCGCACCGCGAACCCGGCTTCCTCGAGCGTGAGTCCCTGCAAAGCCACGGCGAGCCGCCCGAGCACTGCTTCGCTGGTCTCGCCGGTCTCTTCGCGCAGGAAAGCGGCGAGCTCCACCACGTCGGGCGGGCGCAATTCGAGAAACAGAACGCTGCGCTCCAGCTCTTCGGGAATGAACTTCACGGGCGAGGTGATGACGACGAATTTCTCCCTGCCGGCGCAGCTCTCGGCGAGGTCGCGAAAGCGGCGGCGCACTTCGGCCGATTCGCGCAGCGCTTCGTGGAAATCCTTGAGATGAAAAATTCCCGCGCCGCGATGCGCGGCGATGAAATCGAGCGCCGCTCGCGGATTTTTCATCTCAGCATTCGGGGCTTCGCCTTCGGGTGCCAACCCTTCGGTGAGGCTCCAGGTCCATACCGGAACCGAACCGCGTCCGACTTCACGCAAAATTTTCGCGACTCGCTGCTCCTCGGCCGAGTGCACGTAGACCAGCGGCCGGCCGGAGTCGAAAATCTCGCGAATGGTCCGCGCCGCGCGGCTTTCGGCGGATTTTTCCTTGGGCAGCATGCGATGCTCGATCTTTCATTATCGCCCGGCGTACACTCGGAACTGTGGAGCGGAAGATTTTCTGGCTCACCTTCACCGTGCTGGGGATCGGCGCGGATTTCATTTTGCCGATGTGGTGGGCACTGGGCGCGACCATCCCCATCGCGGTCCTGAGCTGGTGGATCGCATATCGCAGCGACTGGTTTTAGCGGCTGTTGACCACCCGCGGAGGCTCACTCTCGCGCAGCTTGTAGCGCAGCAGCTTTCCGGTGCTGCTTTTGGGCAGCTCCGCGATAAATTCGATCAGGCGCGGATATTTGTACGGCGTGATGCGCTGTTTGACGAACGCTTGCAGCTCCTCCACCAGTCCCGGCGCCTGCGGCCGACCCGCCTTCAACACGACGAAGGCCTTCACGGTGTACAGACCATCCGCTTCGCGGTGCGACACCACGGCCGCTTCAAGCACCGCGCCGTGCTCGGCGAGCGCGCCTTCGACCTCAACCGGCGACACCCATTGCCCGGAGACGCGCAGCATGTCGTCGCCGCGGCCGGCATACCAGAAGTAGCCATCCCCATCCACTGAATATTTGTCACCGGAATGGAACCAGCCGCCACGCATCCGCTGCGCGCTCAGCTCGCGCCGATTCCAATAGCAACGCGCCACGCTTTCTCCGCGCACCAGCAGGTCGCCGATGGTTCCCGGTGAAACGTCGCGACCCTCGAAATCGACCACGCGGATATCGTAGCCCGCGACCGGCTGGCCGGTGCTGCCCGGACGCACCTTTCCGGCGCGCGCGGAAAGATAGATGTGCAGCGCTTCGGTCGAGCCGATGCCGTCGAGAATCTCGACGCCGAATCGCTCCTTCCATTGGCGAAAAATTCCGGCGGGCAGAGGCTCGGCAGCGGAAGCAGCCACCCGGACGCTCGAAAGGTCGTAGGAATCCGGCTCCTGAAGCATCGCGGCGTAGAGCGTCGGAACGGAGAAAAACAAAGTGGGTCGCGCGGCTTGCGCGGTGGCCAGGATCGCCGCGGCTTGCGGCCGGCCGGGAAACAGGACGCTGCTCGCGCCCACGTAAAAAGGAAACATCAGCCCGTTGCCGAGGCCATAAGCGTGAAACAGCTTCGACGAGGAAAACGTCACGTCGTCCGCGTGAATCGCCAGAACGCCGCGCGCGTAGTTCTCGCAGCTCGACACCCAATCGCGCTGAAGATGGACCGCGCCTTTGGGCGTGCCGGTGGTGCCGGAGGTCCATAGCCAGAACGCGGCGTCGGTGTCTTCGGTCGGTTCCGGATCGAGATGCGGCGATTGCGCGGCGAGCCAGGCGTCCCACTCGCGACCGCCGCACACGATCGAGGATCCTGAAAAAGGGGACAGACCGCTCTGTCCACCGCCGCCGCTCCACACAGCTTCGACAATTTGCGTCTCGGGACAGAGTAGTCTGTCCCCTTTTTCAGCAACCACGACGACGCGCCGCGGATAACGGGAGAGCGCCGGGTCAAGCTGCGGATAGATGGAAGAGTGGACCATCAGCGCCGCGGCTTCGCTTTCATCGAGCAGGTAACCGTAATCGGACGCCCGCAGCGACGTATTAGTTGGAACCGCTACCGCGCCGATCTTGATCGCGCCGAAATAGCATGCCGCGAATTCGGGAATATCGGGAAGCAGTAGAACCACGCGCTCGGACTTCCCGACGCCGATCGCGCGCAGTCCGTTGCCCACGCGATTGGCCTGCTCGGCAATCTGCGCGTAGGTGACGGACCGGCCTTCGCAGCGGATCGCAATTTTATCGCCGCGGCCTTCGCGCAGATGACGATCGAGGAAGTGATCGGCGAGATTGAAGCGCGGCATCTATTCCTGCACCTTGACCGCGCCGTTCAGCCGGATCTCCTCGAAGGGATATTGTCCCGTCACTTCGATCAAGCCGGCATTGCGCAGGACAGCGAGGTTCGCGTACATGCCGTCGACGTCCAGGCCACAGGCTTCGTGCACTTCGGGCAGCGTCGCGATCCCCGGTTCTTTCGAACGCAGCGATCCGTGACCAGCCTGGCTCACGATCACGGAGAGCAGCTTTTTCGCCGTTGACGGCAGCAGGTCGATCCGCGGGTCAGTTGAAGCGGACATATTCGAAGTCGATCGGCTTGCCTTTGATGCCGCGCACCGGAGGCGCGATCCAGCCAGCGAATCTTCCCGGCTCGATCACGCGACCCATCAGCGATTCGATGAAGGCGTGGTCCTCGGCGCTGGGAATCCATTCGTACTTGCGGCGGTTCCACTCGGCTTCGGTGATCACTTCGCCCGAGGGGGTGATGTGATGTCCCGCGAAGTTGCCGATACGGCGCTGAAACCCGATGTGCGGCAATGTAACGCGGAACGGAATGCCGGTCTGCGCGGGAATGCGGTTCCAGCGGTCCAGGCCGGCCTGGATTTCGTGGATATAATCGTCGCGCAGACGCGCGTTGATGGCCGTCAGCGCGGGCACCTCGCGCGTGACGATGCGATCGCCCTCCACTTCCTGGACCGGATAGAGATCGGCGGACAGCTTGTGATCGTCGCTTAGTTTGGTTTCTTCGAAGCGGCCCTTCAATCCGGTGGTGTAGTAGTTCGCGGCGTTCGAAGAGATTTCCGAACCGTACAGATCCAGCGTGACGCTGTAATGAAAATTCACGAATTTCTGGATGGTCTCGAGATCGATCGCGCCCAGAGCGCGAATCCGCGCGGGATCGGAGGTTTGGTGCTCGCGCATCAGCTCGCAGGTCCGCTGGATGATGCGCGCGACGCCAGATTCGCCGACGAAGAGATGATGCGCCTCCTCTGTGAGCATGAAGCGGCAGGTGCGCGAGAGCGGATCGAAGGCGGATTCGGCAAGCGAAGCGAGTTGAAATTTTCCGTCGCGGTCGGTGAAGAACGCGAACATGAAGAACGCCAGCCAGTGGCGCGTTTCTTCGTTGAACGCGGTGAGAATGCGCGGATTGTTCTCCGCGCCAGCGCGGCGCTCGAGCAGCGCTTCGGCTTCTTCGCGCCCGTCGCGCCCGAAATAGCGATGCAGCAGGTACACCATCGCCCACAGATGCCGGCCTTCCTCGACGTTCACCTGGAACAGGTTGCGCAGATCGTACAACGACGGCGCGGTCATTCCAAGAAGCCGCTGCTGCTCGACCGAGGCCGGCTCGGTGTCGCCCTGCGTCACGATGATGCGCCGCAGCGCGGAGCGATATTCGCCGGGGACCTCCTGCCACGCCGATTCGCCCTGGTGATCGCCGAAGGCGACCGTACGGTTTTCATCGCGCGGAACCAGAAAAATTCCCCAGCGATAATCGGGCATGCGCACGTAGCTGAAGTTGGCCCAGCCGTCCTTGTCCACGCTGATCGCGGTGCGGAGATACACTTCCAGGCGTGCGCTGTCGGCCGGACCGGCGTCGTTCCACCAATTGATAAACGCAGGCTGCCACTTTTCGAGCGCGCGCTGGAGGGTTTTGTCGCCCGCCAGGTCGACGTTGTTGGGAATCCTTTCGGCGTAGTCGATCATCAGACCCGCTCCTTATCGAATTTCGGCCGCGCGCCGCCGCCGTAGACCTTGAGCGCGCCTTCGGGTCCCACGGCGTTGGGACGGCTGAAAATCCAGTTCTGCCAGGCAGACAGACGCCCGAAAATGCGCGTCTCCATGGTCTCCGGCAATCCGAAACGCAGATTCGACTCCATCCCAGTGAGCGCGTCGGGCGAGAGCGCGGCGCGGGCTTCGATCGCCTGGCGCAATTCGTCCGCCCAATCGAGATCGTCGGGGGCGAAGGTGACCAGTCCGGCATCTAGCGCTTCGCGCGCGGAGAATCGCTCGCCAATGCGGGCGCGCAACGCGTCGGTTGAGCCGTGCAGTCGCGCCTCAACGCGCGAACGGTGATTCACCGTGGAAAGTGCGCCGAAATTCAGCTCGGACAGCGCGACGGCGTTCGCGGGATCGTCCAGCATGTAGACGCGATCGGCGGCCAGCGCGATTTCAAGCAGCGAACCGGCAAAGCACGATCCCGGCTCGATGACCGCGAAGATCGAACGCGAGGAAACCTCCAGCCGCGCCAGCGTCCGCCGCAGCATTCCGAGCGTTTCGCGCACGAACCAGTGGCTGCGATGCTCGATCATCTGCCGGTCGATCGCCAGCACGTTTTCCACGCTCCCGCTGGTTTTGAAAATCCATAGGCCGAGCTCAAGCTCATTCGTGCGCAGGCTCAGGATGGCGTCGTCGAGCTCGCGGCTCATCTGCAACGGCCACCAGCGCGCGCCCGCGGCGAGGATTTCGTCGAGCGTCGCTTCCGATGCTTCAGGCGCGCGAATGGTGAATGTCGCGGTTCCCGCCTTGCGGTCCAAGGCCACGTCGACGAACTGGTAGTGATATCCGGCGTCATCGACGGTGCGATGGAGCGGAGTCAGCTCGACGCCTTTTGCATCGGAGGGGCGGTCGCTTAAGGCTGCGAGATCCTCGGCTCGGCGGCGGAAGAAATCGGAAAACTGCTGAGGCTTCGCCACGTGATCGACGAATCCCCAATCCCTAGCGCGCTGGCCTTGCAGACCTTCCGAGGTGGTGCAGAACACGTCCGCGCGGTCGCGACGGACTTTGCGCTTATCGATCAGGCGCGTCAGGCCGCCGGTTCCGGGAAGCACGCCGAGCAGCGGAATTTCGGGCAGGCTGACCGCCGAGGACCGGTCGTCGATCAGCACGATCTCGTCGCAGGCGAGCGCCAGCTCATAGCCTCCGCCGGCCGTCGATCCGTTGCAAGCCGCGATGAATTTCAGGCCGGAATGGCGGCTCGAATCCTCGATTCCGTTGCGCGTTTCGTTAGTGAACTTGCAGAAATTCACTTTCCAGGCGTGGGTCGAAAGCCCGAGCATGTAAATATTGGCGCCGGAGCAGAACACGCGCGGCTTCGCGCTGGTGATCACCACCGAACGAACTTCAGGATGCTCGAAGCGGATGCGCTGGAGCGCGTCGTGCAGCTCGATATCGACGCCCAAATCGTAGGAATTGAGCTTGAGCTTGTACCCCGGCCGGATTCCGGCATCTTCCTGAACGTCCAGGGTCAGCGTCGCGATGGCGCCGTCGCATTGCAGGCGCCAATGCCGATAAGCCCGTGGGTTCGTTTCGTAATTTACGAACGTTACATCCTGCGATTTTTCCGGCGATATTGCGGCGCTCATCCTAGTCACCATCGTAATACAGCGGCGCGAACGCGCTTGCCGCGCCGCATCGCTAAGCTATAGACTCGGCTGCATGGAAACACATGCTAGCGGCGTGACGGCGCGATCGGGCGCCGTTTATCTCGAAAAACGCGGCCACCTTTTCGAGCTGGTGATGAACCGGCCCCACGTGCTGAATGCCGAAAACTGGGACATGGCGCGGGATTTTCACGCCGCGCTGGACGAGATCGAACGATCGAAGGAGGTGCGCGCCGTAATCGTGACCGGCGCGGGGCGATCGTTTTCTTCCGGCATCGATTTGAAGGCGCTCTCGGCGGGCGAAATCAAGATCGACTGGTTCCGCAGCTTCGATCACGCCATGCGGCGTGTGGAGCAGCTCGACGCGCTCACGGTGGCAAAGATCCGCGGCTATGCGCTGGGCGGAGGGCTGCAAATTGCGCTCGCGTGCGATCTGCGCGTGGCCGCGCCGGATACGAAAGTCGGGCTGCCGGCGGTGATGGAGGCGCTGATTCCCGGGATGGGCACTTACCGGCTGCCGCGCTTCATCGGCCTCGGCCGCGCGCGGCGCATGGTGCTGACCGGGAAGTTGCTGGGAGCCGACGAAGCGCTGCGGATCGGATTGGTCGACTGGGTGGTTCCCGAGGAGAAGCTGAGCGAGACGGTCGAGTCGGTGATCGCGGGCGTGTTGAAGGGAAGTCCGGCGGCGCAGGCGTTTTCGAAAAAGCTGGTGACGGCGGCATTCGAATCGGATTTCGACGCTGCGTTCGAAAAATATCTCGAGTACCAGCAGCGCGCGATCACGACGGAGGAGCACGGCAAAGCGATGACGGAATATCGCGAGCGGAAGAAGTAGCCGCGTGTTCGAGAGCTCACAGGCTAAAGCCTGTGCCACCCGTGCAAATGTGGCACAGGCCTCAGCCTTGGACTCATCGAGCCGGCTCGCTACCGGTTTTTCGTGCTGCCTTCGACTTCTTTATCGCGCTCCCGCGCGCCGCGAAGAATGTCGCCGAGCGCGTAGTTGCCTTCGTGGCAGGCGTATTCGTAGATGTGCTCGTCGGTCATGGGCCAGCTAAATTCTCCGGTCCAGGGACGAGTCCACGTCTCCGGATCGTCGATGGTGAAGCGATACAGCAGCGTGCGCGGGCCGACGCGGGTGAAATATTCGGTCACGTGCAGATTCTCCGTAGCCCCGTGGAAGCGCGTCTTGTCGGTGAAATTGGTGGTATCGACCACCAGCGTGTCGCCTTCCCAATGACCGACCGAATCGCCGAACCACAGGCGCATGCTCGACGGCAGATGCTTGGCGTTCATGCGAACGATGCGCGCATCATGCACCATCTCCGACAGGATCATGACGCTGTCCTTGGTCTGAACGATCTGATGCAGGTTGTTGTAGAAATAATCCGGCAGCATCGGAGGCCCGGAGGTCGAGCCGAAACCCAGAATGCAGCGCTCGCCGAGCGGACGGCGCTCGGGATCGTCGTAGGCGCCGGGCGCTTTTTCAAGCCCCGGGTCGTTGCTCTCCGTGGTATCCGCCGTGGGACGGTAGCGCATGGCGGCCATCCGCTTCTGCCCTTCGGGCGTCAGCGGAGGCGTGCGGCCGTCCGCCGGATCCACGATGATCGACGCGCGCTTTTGGCCGTCCACGACGTTATAACTCGAACCCGGATCGAGCCAGCCGTAGTTGTACCCGCCGACGTTGCCGTAGGGCCCAGGCGAACCGTCGCCGCCCTTGGGAGGCGCGGTGCGATTGGGGTCGAGCGGCGCATCGCCTTTTTCGCGCACCCCGGCGGCAGCATTTTCGAGTTTCGCGGCCTGCTCTTTGGTCAGCACCATGCTGGTGCCCGAACGCCGCTCGAGCGGCGTCAGCGTGGCGAGATCGTACACGCCTTGCAGGTCGGGATGGCCGTCGGGCATGCGCGGGGGAGTGTAGGACTTGCTTTGCGCCTTCGCATTCTGCGCGGGCGCGGAAACGAGCGTGGAAAACAGGCCCGCCGCCAACAACGCAGTCAACTTCAGAAGTCGATTCCGCATGGTTTGCCTCTTGGGACATTATGCTCGATTTCGACCGGCGTTTCCAGGGAAAGCCTCCAGGGATTGATAGACTAAGGCTATTGATGACGTTACGGCTAGCGTCCCTGGCGATCTGCTCCGCCGCGGCGATCCTGGCGCAGGCGCCGTTTGAATCGGCCCTCATTCGCGAGAGCCTTGACCCCGACGCGCCCGCCGGATATTCCACCGATAACGGCAAACTGAGGCTTCAGAACCAGACGCTCGTCGACTGCGTGCGGATGGCGTACGGAGCCCGGGTCGCGCGCGCGCCCGCCGCGCCCAAGTGGGTGGAAACGCAGCGCTTCGATATCGAAGTGGAGGCCGGGCGCGTGGCCAATGAGCTCGAGCTGAGCGCGATGTTGCGCGGATTGCTGGAGAATCGCTTTAAGCTGGGCGTGCGGCGCGAATCGCGAACCATTCCCGGTTACGCGCTCGCGGTGGCCAAGGGCAATTTCAAGCTCGAGGCGGTCGAACCGGGACCCGGCCGGATCAGCTCGCGCCCGGGATCGATCCGCGGCGAAGCCGTCACCATGGCGCAATTCGCGCAGACGCTGGATGTGGTGACGGGAAGGCCGGTGGTGGATAAAACGGGGCTCGCCGGGGTGTTCAGCTTCACGCTGGCGTGGGTTCCGGAAGTAGTGCAGCCCGGCGCGCTGACGGCCGATGACGAGCAGGATCCCAACGTCCTGCCGGACATGCCTAAGGCTCCCGGACTGCTGCTGGCATTGCAGGAGCAGTTGGGATTGAAGCTCGAAAACCGCAAGCTGACGCGCGATGTGGTGCTGATCGAACGGGCCGAGCGGCCATAGGCGCGGAAAAACGTTAGTCTGAAATTGGATGCGCAACCTGATTCGGGTCCTGGTGATCGGGTTTGCCGCGGTGATCGCGCTGCTCGCCGCCGCGGCGGCCACGGGCATCTATAACGCGCGCGCGATTCGCGACAGCGCGGCCACGCTGGTGCACGATCAACTGGTGATCGAGCAGCTGCTCGACGAAGTGCAACGCGAACAGACCGTGCTCACCGCAGCCTTCTACAGCCTTTCGAGTACTCCCGACGCGATTGATCGGGACAGCGTGCTGGCGGATATCGACCAGACCGACCGGGAGATCCGCGCGCTGGTGGCCGAAGCGAGCCAGGGTCAGGACGCGGGCGCGTGGAACGAGTTGCAGAACGCCATGCTGGCGTTTTCGCAGGAAGCGCGGATGTTGCTGACGCATCGCAAAGTACCGGCCGCGGGGTCTCGCGAGCTGTTCGCGCTGCATGAAGACGTCACCCGGGCCGTAGCGCGGCTGGTGGACTTGAGCTACGCCCGCGCGATCCAGACCAAGGACAACGTGGACCGTCAGGCCGACCGGCTGGCCGAGGAGACGCGCATCCTGCTGGGTGCTTCGATCGGCGTGGCGCTGGTGTGCGCCGTGCTGACGGTGCGCATCGCCGCGCGCGTGTTCCGGCAGATGGAATTCCAGACGAGCGAGCTGAGCCGCGTCTCCTTCCGGCTGCTCGAATCGCAGGAGCTGACCGCGCGGCGTTTCGCGCATGAGCTGCATGATGAGCTGGGAGGGTCGCTGACGGCGATCCGCACCAACCTGAGCGCGCTCCAGGCGCGGCTTCCCGGTAACGGCGCGGAGCGCTCGCGCATCGACGATTGCCTGCGGCTGGTGGATGAATCCATCTCCAACGTGCGCGAGCTTTCGCAGCTTCTGCGTCCGACCATCCTGGACGATTTCGGCCTGGACGCGGGAATCCACTGGCTGGTGACGCGCTTCAGCGAGCGAACGGGGATTCCGGTGGAATACAAGGCCGAGTTCAAGGACCGGCTGCCGGATGAGACGGAGACGCACCTGTTCCGCATCGTGCAGGAGGCGCTGACCAACATCGCGCGGCATTCCGGCGCAACCCAGGCGAGCATTCATCTTCGTCCGGAGGGCGGTCGCGTGCGGCTGACCATCCACGATAACGGCAAAGGTTTTCCCGCGAAAAACGCACAGCACGGCGGCATGGGACTGAGCGGAATGCGGGCGCGCGCGCGCAGCGCCGGCGGCGAGCTGGCGATCAAATCGTCGCCGGATGGAGGTGTCACGATAGATGTATCGGCGCCGCTGAGCAAGCCGGCGGTCGAGGAGGTGGTGTGATCCGCATTCTTCTCGCCGACGACCACGTCCTGGTGCGCCAGGGCTTCAAGATGATCCTTTCCGCGCAGCCCGACATGCAGATTGTCGGCGAGGCGGCCAATGGACGGGAAACCGTGGAGCAGTGCGAAAAACTCCAGCCCGACCTGGTGCTGATGGACGTTACCATGCCGGAGCTGAACGGGATCGAAGCCACGCGGCGGATCGCGACGGCATCGCCGCGCACGCGCGTGCTCGCGCTGAGCATGCATAAGGACGCGGTGTACGTCCGCGAAATCCTGCGCGCCGGCGCACGCGGATACCTGCTGAAGGATTCCGCCGAGGCGGACCTGATTGCAGCAGTTCGCTCGGTCGCCAAAGGCGAGGCTTATCTGACCCCCGCGGTTTCCGACGCGGTGCTGACCGATTACCGGCGCCATGTCACCGATCCGCTGGATCTGCTGACCACCCGCGAGCGCGAGGTTTTGCAGATGATCGCCGAGGGCAAGACGAATAAGGAGATCGCGACGTCGCTGAACTTGAGCGTCTACACCGTGGAGGCGCATCGCGGGCGGGTGATGGAGAAGCTGAACCTGCATTCGACCGGCGAGCTGGTGCGTTTCGCGCTGCGCAGCGGGCTGATCGACTAGCCGCCGTCCGCACTCCTGCAAGCCGGCGCCAACGCGCGGCATGAATGCCGCGCCTCAACGAATCCGCGCGATTCGAAGGCGTGGCAGTGGTGGAGCGCGGGTTGGGCGGGAGCGCTCAGCGATACCACAAAATTCGCGAGCATTCCAGCGGAATCGTGGCGAGCGGGTGGAACGGGACGAGGCGCGGCGTGAAGTCAGAGGCCGGGCGATTCGCGGAAACGGATGCCGAATATTGAAATGCGTTGGCCGCGCCCACCAGCGGCTCGCCGCGCTGCATTTCGATTACCGGGGCATTGTCGGCGAACAGTTCGACGCGCACCGACGCGGCGTCGAGCTCGTCCAGGTAAACCTGCGCCGTGAACACGTGCCGGCCTCCGTCGCTTGAAACATCGAGCGAGCCGAAGCGCAGGCGCGGCCAGTGTTCCTCGACCGCGGCGTTCCAGCGCGTCAAATCCGCGGCGGGGGCGCCCTGGTCTTTCGCGCGCTCGCAGTACGCCTTGGCGCGCGCGATGTAATGATCTCCGGTGTATTCGCGCACTACACGGTTGGCGGAGAACTGCGGCGTGAGGCGCGACATGCTCGTGCGCATGCGCTCCACCCACTCGACCGGGACGCCGGACGGATCACGCTGGTAGAACAGAGGAACGATTTCCTGCTCGAGCAGGGAATAAAGCTGCTCGGCGTCGCGCTGGTCCCAGGCCGGATCGGAATCGTGCTCCTTGCCGTCGCCGATGGCCCAGCCGAGCTCGGGCGCATACGCCTCGGCCCACCAGCCGTCGAGCTCGGACAAATTCAACCCTCCGTTGACCAGCACCTTCATGCCGCTGGTGCCGCTCGCTTCCCATGGCCGGCGCGGATTGTTCAGCCAGACGTCGACGCCGCGCACCAGGTTCTCGGTCATCTGCATGTCGTAATCGGCGAGGAAGACGGCCTGCTGGCGCGCGGGCGTGTTGCGGACGAATTGAATCCACTGGCGGATCATTTCCTGACCGGCGCCGTCCTGAGGATGCGCCTTGCCGGCGATGACCAGTTGCACGGGGCGCTCGCGATTGGTCAGCAGCCGCAACAGCCGGTCAGGATCGCGCAACAGCAGGTTGGGACGCTTGTAAGTGGCGAAGCGGCGCGCGAAGCCGAGGGTGAGCGTATCGGGATCGAAGACCCGGTGCGCGAGTTCCACCTCCACGTCGGAGGCGCCGTGTCCGGAGAACTGGCGCGCGAGCTGGCCGCGGACGTAATCGACAAGCTGGCGGCGGCTGTCGGTGCGCATCTTCCACAGCTCGGCCGCGGGAACTGAATCGAGCGCTCGCGTGACCTGGTCGAGATCGCCGCGCCAACGGTCCTTGCCGGCCGCCGCGGTCCAGACCTGATCGGCGGCTTCGGAATCCCAGGTAGGGACATGAATCCCGTTGGTCACGTGGCCGACCGGCACTTGGGACTGGGGCCAGCGCGGAAACAGCGGCTGGAACAGGCGGCGGCTGACCTCGCCGTGCAGGCGGCTGACGCCGTTCACCGCGCCGCTGCCGCGGATGGCGAGATAGGCCATGTTGAACGGCTCGGAGTTGTCGTCCGCATTCAGGCGTCCGAGCGCCATGAGCCGGGAAAACGGAATGCCGAGCCGCTGCTCGGCGTAGCGGCGCACATGGCGCTCCATCAAGGCCGGCGGGAAACGATCGAAACCCGCTTCCACCGGCGTGTGCGTGGTGAACAGATTTCCGGCGCGCGTGGCGGAGAAGGCGACCTCGAAGGGCTGCTTGCTCTCCTCCATGAACTGGCGCGCGCGCTCCAGGACCACGAAGGCGGCGTGGCCTTCGTTGAGATGGCAGACTTCGGGACGAAGTCCCACGGCGCGCAGCAGGCGCCATCCGCCGATTCCCAAAATCCGCTCCTGCTGCAAGCGCGTTTCCGGTCCGCCGCCGTAAAGCTCGGAGGTGAAGCCGCGGTAATCGGGGAGATTGGCGGGATCGTTCGAATCGAGCAGGAACAGCCGCGCTTTTCCGACCCGCGCTTCCCACGCCCGCAGCCACAGCCGAATGCCGGAGAAGTAAATCGAAAGGCGCAGCCATTCGCCGTTGGCGTCGCGCAGCGGAGCGATCGGCAACTGCGTAGGATCGTTGTAGGGGTACAGCGCTTCCTGGTGACCATCGGCGTCGATACGCTGGCGGAAATAGCCCTGCTGGTACAGCAATCCGACACCGTAGACAGGAACGCCCAAGTCGCTGGCGGATTTGAGCTGATCGCCGGCGACATTGCCCAGACCGCCGGAGTAAATCGGCAGCGCGTCGCTGAGCATGAACTCCATGCTGAAGTAGGCGACGGCGCTGAGCGGGCCGTCCGGATACGTCGTGTCGAACCAGTGCGCGCGCTGGTTGTGATAGTCGTAAAACCGGAGCGTCGCCTCGAGTTTGGCGCGAAAATCGGCGTCGGTGAGACAGGCGTTCAACTTTTGCCGCGAGACGGTTTGGAGGATGACCCACGCGTTGTGAGTAAGCTCCCAAAGGTCGGGGTCGAGGCGCGCCCATAATTCATCGGCGGCGTGATTCCAGGTCCAGCGCAGGTCGAGCGCGAGATCGCGAAGGCCGTTGCGCAGTTGTTCGGCGTCCATTGCTCCTCCAGGTTGTCAGGTTGCCGTTTGTTTAGACGATTGGAAGGCGGCGAGGAAACGCACTTTTTGCGTGATCCTGCGCGGTTCGGGGCCGGGTTTCCCACTCGCTTCGCGGCGATGATAGGAGCGCCGGGAGATAGCTTCACATGCGTTATGGAGCGCGGCGTGCTTTAAAAACTTTGATCTCCCTTGCTTGATTGAAAGAAGGAGGTTACATATGGCACATAAATCCGAAGGAGTTAAGAAACGAAACCCACATCCCGGGGTGAAAGAACGGATGATCGACAAGGTGGGACATTCGGGTGTGTATCCGATGTCCGGCCCGCATCCGCCCGGTGATGCGCCGGCGATCTGGCCCGGGTCGTGGGGCCAGGGCAAGCGCGGCGCGGCAGGCTACGAGGACCACGGTGAGTCGGAACTGATCATGACACACGTGGTGCCCGAAAAGTGCCGCGACATCATGACCAAAGATCCGGCGTTCTGCCAGGCGAGCGATTCCGCGCTGATCGCTGCCAAACTGATGAAAAAACATAATATCGGGGCTCTCCCGGTGGTCGAAAATCTGCACAGCGGGAAGCTCGCGGGAATCGTGACGGACCGCGACATCGCACTTCGGGTGATCGTGGCCGAACGTGACCCGCATTCAACGACGCTGCGCGAAATCATGTCGCAACCGGTGGTGACCTGCTCGCCGGATGACGATTATCCGGTGGTGCTGCACCTGATGGAGCGGCACCAGGTAAAGCGGATTCCGGCGGTGGACAAATCCGGGCGCGTGGTCGGAATGATTTCGCAGGCGGATATCGCGCTGCGGGTTCCCGATCCAGGTCAAGTCGCGGAAGTGGTGCACAGCATCGCGGAAGAGCGCTGATCACGGCAATTTGCAGTTTGTAAACGGGCGGTATAGTGGATTTTTGGAACCGCGTGCGCTACGCAATTGTCGGGATCGTCATCCTCTATATCGCCCTGAGAATCCCAGGGATCGGCGTGCCGCTCGATCGCGACGAGGGCGCCTTCGGGCACATGGGCCAACTCATCCACGAGGGTGGTTTGCCGTATCGTGACGGGCTGGACCATAAGCCACCGATCGCTTTTTATATCAATGCGTTAGCCCTCGAATTCGTCCCCGCGACAGAGCGTGGAATTCACTGGTTCCTGCTGGTCTACAATTTTCTGACGCTGGTGTGCCTGCTCGCGCTGGCGCGAATCTTTTTTGATTCGCTCGCGGCGGGGTTGTGGTGCGCGTTTTGTTTCGCCGTTTTCAGCGCGAGCCCGGACATTCAGGGATTCACCGCATCGACGGAGATGTGGGCGCTGCTGCCGATCTGCGCGAGCCTGCTCGCAGCCGTCGTGGGCGTTCGGAAGTGCAACGCCGGGCTGCTGATGTTGAGCGGAGCGCTGGGCGCAATCGCGTGCTGGACCAAGCAGACCATGGTCTTCAGCATCGCGTTCGTGCTGTTGTACGCGGCGCTGGCGCCGGTCGCCGATTCGCGGTCGAGGATTCGGCAAGCGGCGCGCAACGCGGGATTGTGGCTTGCGGGAGCGATGGTCGTTTCGGGTGGAATCGTGGGATACTTCGCCGCGCGCGGTGTCCTGCGCGACTTCGTGTATTGGTGCTTCACCTATGGTTTTTCCTACGCGAAGCAGGTGTCGATCAAGGATGTCGCGGGCGACCTGCGGGACGCGCTTTCCGACGTATGGAGCGGCAATTTCGTCATCTTGAGCATTGGAATCGGCGTGGCCGCGTGGACGCTGTGGCGGGCGCGGCGCGACCGGACGTCGTTTGAATGGCGCTGGCCGGTTTTCGTGCTGGGGTTCCTGGCATGTTCGCTCGCCGGGACGCTGCCGGGATATGCGTATCCGCATTATTTCGCGCAGATCGCGCCGGCCGCGGCTCTCGCCGCAGGGCAGGGAATTTATGTGTTGTTGGGGCGCATCCGGCAGGGGCGCGCGCGCGCTTGGGCGGCGATCGGCCTGGCGGCGCTGATCCTCTCAACCACTTTGGTGATCGATCACGACTACTTTTTCGAACGCGACCCCAACGCCATCAGTGCAGCTTATTTCGAGGACAATCCGTTTCCCGAATCGAAGGCCGTGGCGGATTTTATCGCCAGCCGGACCTCGCCCGACGATCGCGTGCTGATCGAAGGTTCCGAGCCGCAGATTCTTTTCTATGCGCAGCGGCGGAGTCCGACCGCGTTCCTGATGATGTATCCGCTGACCATCACGCATCCGCACTACAGGGAGTTTCAGGAACGCATGATGGCGGAGATCGAGGCGTGTCCGCCGAAGTATATCGTGGCCATGGTGGATATCCCCTATTCGCTCGCCTGGGACGAATCGGCCGATCTTCAGATCATGAGATTTCTGGACACGCTGATCGCCAAGAATTACACGCTGGAGCTCACGCGGGTAATGTCGGGTTCGGACGGTCAATGGATCGATCCGCCGGACGGGCACGTGGACCCCAACACGCCGGCGATCGCGATTTACCGGCGCAGGGAGTGACGTTTAACCGTCTCGCCTGGTAAGGTTGAAAAACTCTTATTGACCTCAAAAGTCACAGGCTCAAGCCTGTGCCACGGACAGAATCGGGACTTCAGACCGGGGTGGCACAGGCTTCAGCCTGTGAGCGAGCGTCCGATGGCCAGCGTGAGCACCCCCGCTGGCGCAAGCACGGGAGCCGCGCAGCGTTCGCAGCGCGAAGCGCAGGTCGCGCATGCATCGACGGCTTTAAACCGACTATCATGAAATTTGGTTCCTCAAAATAAATGAGCGCAGCAGCCCCCGGGATCGCAGCGCCGGTGCGCGCATGGCGTTTCTGGAACACCACCATCGGCAAGAAAGCCGTGATGGCCGTGAGCGGAATCATTCTGGCGCTGTTCGTCATCGGCCACCTGATCGGCAATCTGCAAATTTTCCTCGGTCCCGACCAGTTCAACGGGTACGCGCGAACGCTGCGGCACCTGCCGGAGCTGGTGTGGCCGGTGCGTCTTATTCTGCTGGCGATGGTGCTGCTGCACATCTGGAGCTCGCTTCAGCTCGCCGTGATCAAGAGCGAGGCGCGGCCGGTCGGCTATGTGAAGCGTACTCCCGCGGGGTCGAGCTACGCGTCGCGCACGATGTACTGGAGCGGACCGATCATCGCGGCGTTCGTGGTGTATCACCTGATGCAGTTCACCTTTGGCGTGGGCGGCACGCCGTATCACGAGTTCGACGCGTACGGAAACGTGATCAGCGGGTTTCGCGTACCGGTGGTGTCGATTTTCTACATCCTGGCGATGGGCCTCTTGTGCCTGCACCTGCGGCATGGGTTGTGGAGCCTGTTCCAGTCGCTCGGATTCAGCCATCCGCGGCACACGCCGGCGATCCGGCGCTGGGGATCGCTGATCGCGCTGTTCATTTTTCTGGGATTCATCTCCATTCCGATCGCGGTGGTGCTGCGGGTGATCCCGGTGGTGATCTGATCCATGAACCTGGACGCGAGAATCCCCAGCGGTCCCATCGACAAGGCGTGGGACAAAGCGCGCTTCGAGATGAAGCTGGTGAATCCGTCCAACAAGCGCAAGCACGAGATCATCGTGGTGGGCAGCGGCCTGGCCGGGGCGTCGGCCACGGCGACGCTGGCCGAGCTCGGCTATAACGTCAAGTGTTTTTGCTTCCAGGATTCGCCGCGGCGGGCGCATTCGATCGCGGCGCAGGGCGGGATCAACGCGGCGAAAAATTATCAAAACGACGGCGACAGCGTTTATCGCCTGTTTTACGACACGGTCAAGGGGGGCGATTTTCGCGCGCGTGAGGCAAACGTGTACCGGCTGGCCGAGATCAGCGTGAATATCATCGACCAGTGCGTGGCGCAGGGAGTTCCCTTCGCGCGCGAGTACGGCGGAACGCTGGCGAATCGCAGCTTCGGCGGAGCGCAGGTTTCGCGGACGTTTTACGCCCGCGGGCAGACGGGGCAACAGTTGTTGCTCGGCGCATATCAGGCGCTGGAACGGCAGGTGGACGCGGGGCGCGTGAAAATGATGCCGCGCACCGAGATGCTGGACCTGGTGGTGATCGACGGGCGGGCGCGAGGGATCGTGACACGCAATCTGGTCACCGGCGAGATTGAATCGCACGCGGCCGATGCGGTGGTGCTGGGCACAGGCGGCTACGGCAACGTGTATTATCTTTCGACCAACGCGAAGGGATCGAACTGCACGGCCATCTGGAGAGCGTACAAGCGCGGGGCGGCGTTCGCCAACCCGTGCTTCACGCAAATTCATCCAACTTGCATTCCGGTGAGCGGGCACTATCAATCCAAGCTGACGCTGATGTCGGAATCGCTGCGCAATGACGGGCGCATCTGGGTTCCGCTTAACAATGGCGACAAACGTCCGCCCAACGACATTCCCGAAGCCGAGCGCGATTATTACCTGGAGCGCCGTTATCCGAGTTTCGGCAACCTGGTTCCGCGCGACGTGGCTTCGCGCAACGCGAAAGCGGTGTGCGATGAGGGCCGCGGAGTGGGCGAGCACGGGCTCGGGGTGTACCTGGATTTCGCCGACTCCATCCAGCGCCTGGGACGTGGAGTGGTGGAGGAGCGCTACGGAAATCTGTTTGAGATGTATGAGCGCATCACGGACGAAGATCCGTATAAAGTGCCGATGCGCATTTATCCCGCGATTCACTACACCATGGGCGGCTTGTGGGTGGATTATCAGTTGATGTCCACCATCCCCGGGCTGTTCGTGATCGGCGAAGCGAATTTTTCCGATCACGGCGCCAATCGCCTGGGCGCGAGCGCGCTGATGCAGGGGCTCTCCGACGGCTATTTCATCATTCCCTACACCATCGGAAATTATCTGGCGAGCGAGAAGCCGGCCAAGGTGGAACCGACGCAGACGGAATTCGTCGCGGTGCAGGACGACGTCGCGCAGCGGACGCGGCGATTGCTGAACGCGAAAGGATCGCGCACGGTGGATTCGTTCCATCGCGAGCTGGGCAAGATCGTGTGGGATGATTGCGGGATGTCGCGCAACGCGGCGGGCCTGGAGCACGCGATCGGCAAGATTCGCGAGCTGCGCGAGGAATACTGGCGCGACGTGAAGGTGCTGGGCGCGGCGGAAGAGATCAACCAGTCGCTTGAAAAAGCGGGGCGCGTGGCGGATTTCTTCGAGCTGGCGGAGCTGATGTGCATCGATGCGCTCCAGCGGGACGAATCCTGCGGCGGACATTTTCGCGAAGAGCACCAGACTCCTGACGGAGAGGCGCTGCGCGATGACGAGCGCTTCAGCTACGTGGCGGCGTGGGAGTATGCCGGTCCGGATCAGGCGCCGATTCTGAACAAAGAGCCGCTGATGTTCGAGTACGTGCATCCCAGCCAAAGAAGCTACAAATAACCGCTATTTTGTTTTGATATACTTGCTCTCATCGGTGGCCCGGAATGGTACATCTGTCCCGTTGTTTCGGGATTGCGGCTTTTCTGCTGACCGCGCCCGCCTGGGGAGACATTCTGTACTCGAACGGCGCGATCAATGGCACCATCGGCGGTTACGACTTCACGGATGCTGTCATTAGTGATCCGTTCGTTCTCAGTTTTGACTCGACGCTTACGGATGTCACAAATATCGGCATCTGGGTCGGCAACGGGATTGCGATTGATGGATTGGATTGGAGCATTTCGACCGGGGCCGGCGGAATCGGTACCGTTGAAGCCAGCAGCAGCAGCAGTACCGACTTTAGCGCCACTGAGCTTATGCCTACGAGTGCGTACGGCCATGGCGGCTTCAACGTATACGACGTGAGTTTCACTCTCGACAACCTGTCGCTTGCAGCGGGCACCTACTATCTGACGCTCTCCAACGGCGCGGCGGCATCCGGGGTCCTTTACTGGGATGCCATCTCTCCGACTGGCACCATCCCGTACGGGAACGTATGCGACGCCTTTGGCGACTGCGAACCGAGCGAGAACCCCTATACCAATCCGTTTGAAGTCGATGGCACCGCTCCGGAACCCGCGGGAGTCGCTCTGCTCGGAGCCGGACTGGTCGCGCTCGGTGTGCTGAAGCGGCGCAAGAAAGATTGACCTGGGCTCGCCCGGTCGCGCTGGCGCATGCGATCCTGAAAGCAAATATGCGCCTCATCTTCCACATCTGGCGCCAGCCGGCGCGGAACAAGCCCGGACGCATGGTCCGTTACGAGCAGGGCAACCTGAATCCGGATATGTCGATGCTCGAGGCGCTGGACGTGCTGAATGAAGACCTGATTCTCAAGGGCGAAGAGCCGGTCGTGTTCGAGCACGACTGCCGCGAGGGAATCTGCGGATCGTGCGGATTCATGATCAACGGGATCGCGCACGGGCCGCTCGAAAAAACCACGGTGTGCCAGCTCACGCTGCGGCATTTCAAGGACGGCTCGGATCTGGTGCTGGAGCCATGGCGCGCGCGGGCGTTTCCGGTGCTGAAGGATTTGATGGTGGACCGCGCGGCATTCGACCGGATCATCGCGGCGGGCGGATACATTTCGGTTCCGGCGGGCAGCGCTCCGGACGGCAACGATATTCTGGTTCCCAAAGATGATGCCGATCGCGCGATGGATGCCGCGGCGTGTATCGGCTGCGGAGCGTGCGTGGCGGCGTGTCCCAACGCGAGCGCATCGTTGTTCACCGGCGCGAAGATTTCGCACCTGGGATTGCTGCCGCAAGGGCAGCCGGAACGCGATTCGCGGGTGCTGCGGATGGTTGCCAAGATGAATGCGGAGTCCTTCGGGCAATGCACCAATATCGGCGAATGCGAAGCGGTGTGCCCGAAAGGGATTCGGTTAGAGGTGATCGCGCGGATGAATCACGATTTCATCGGGGCCAGCTGGCGCACACGATGAAAGAAGTGCGCCGTCTGGCCACCAGCCGCTAAAAATGAACTCTATTGGCGAACAGGGACCAAGACGACCACGAGCTTTTTCCACCACCACCGCTATGCCGGCTCGATCCGCCGCAGCCCTGCAACCTGATCGAAATGGCGGTCGAAAGTGCAAATCTCGGCTATCCCGTAAGCCTCCGCCGCGGCAGCATGCACCGCGTCACGCGCCGACAAATGTGCGTAGCGATCGAGCAGCCTTCGCGCCAAATCGGTAACTGCGGCCGTGATCGGCAGGGCTTCCGGAAATACCAACCGCGCGCGATCGTAAACCAGCGCTCCTTCCGCGCGCCGGCCAACCGAGTGGTAGCGGTGAAGGATCTCCTGCAATGTCTCCACATCAACTACGGCCATAATCGCGCCCGCCGCGACTTTCTCAATGAACGCGGCCGACGCGGCCTTGTGCGGGTGCTCGCGACCCCCCGCGTACATAAGAACGTTCGCGTCTACAAGGATCACGCCTAGGATCCCGGAGCAAGCCATTCGGGATCAGGCATGGACTCCCGCTCCATCGTCTCCCAATCGGAAACGGGGAGATTCATGCTCGCCAACGCCCGAGCTGCCGCGATCCGCTCTTCACGCGTCGGCCCGCAATACTCCCGCTCGCAAGCCGACCGCACCAGTTCCCCCAGGCTCGTATGCCGCTCCTTCGCGATTTTCTTCAGTCGCCGATGCAGCGCCGGCGGAAACAGTACCATCGTTTTTTTGGTGAGCGCCATATATACATATATATACTACTTTTTGATCCCCGCCGCCGCGATCTGCGCGATATCTAACAATTTAGGAGGATTCTCCGACACCGCCGCGAGCGCGTCGCGGAACATCGTGTTGCAGAAGGGACATGCTGCGCCAACCACCTGCGCTCCCGTCGCGACCAGCTCCTTTGCGCGGGTGTGACTCACGCGGTCGCCATGTTCTTCGCCTAAAAACGCTAACCCTCCGCCGGCGCCGCAACAGAAACTGCGTTCGCGGGCGCGCGGCGGGTCGACCACTTCGCCGGCCAGCGCCGCGACGGTTCGTGGCTCTTCGAAAACTCCGCGATAACGGCCGA